>ERZ836877.851-NODE-851-length-49845-cov-25.056999_pt1 | contig 49845 bp, 34 predicted proteins | sample MGYA00519469_ERZ836877 | MGnify/ENA primary metagenome ERZ836877 (study PRJEB31850, sample SAMEA3708809) | human gut metagenome | biome: human gut; feature: human-associated habitat; material: faeces | place: China | collected 2014 ...
TTGTTAAAAATTATTGGATATTTAAAACTATTTGCTATCTTTGAGGCGATTAAGCAACATTCATTAACCATCTACCACTTCTTTATGCGAATACACTACCTCAGATCTATTATTGCGGGTTGTGTCGCACTGACGGCATCGGGGGCTTTCGCCCAGCAGCAGCTCCCCTATTCGTGCGCACTAAACACACAGGCACTGTTCGACACATGGTCGGTCTACGACGTCGACCAGAACACCGACGACGAACACGCCACATGGTTCCTCGGCGAGTCGGACAACGGCGGCAAAGCCGCCTGCTCGTGGGCCTTCACCTCAAACTACTCCGAAGTCAGCAACTGGCTTGTCTCTCCGGCCCTGAAGTTCGACGTAGCCGACGAAGGTGACATCACCCTCAAGTTCGACTACTACACGACCTATTCCTCGACTGAGCATGTCAACATCTACCTCAGCAAGTCGCCCGACCCATCGGCCGAACACACTCTTCTGAAAGAGGCCCAGTATAAAGGATGCTACTACAGCGCCGGCAAAGAGACCATAGAGCTTCCGGCCATCACCGAAGCCGGCAACTACTATATCTCTTTCCAGCACGTCTCGGACGGTCATCAGGGCCAGATGATCTTCATCAAGAACGTGAAAGTCACCCCCATCGACGAAGGTACGCTCAAAGGCTCGGCCAAAAGCGGCTCCACCCCTCTGGAGGGCCTGACCGTCACCGCCACCGGCCCGCAGACCTACACCGCCACAACCGGCGCCGACGGCAGTTTCTCGTTCGGCAAGATAGCAGCCGGAAACTACTCGGTCACATGGGAGAAATTCGGCTACGAAAGCCCCGCAACCCCCGTGAAAGCCAACGTAACCGCAGGCTCGACCGTCGACCTGACGCTTGAGGTAGCCGCCATGGAGCGCCGCACCGTGAAAGGACGCGTCACCGATAACAAAGGTAACGCCCTGCCCGACGCTCTGGTGACCCTCAAGGGATATGCCGGCTTCTCGGCCACCACCGACGCCTCTGGAAACTACTCGATCAGCGGCGTATATCTCAACAAAGGTGCCAAGGCCGACGCTCCCTACACCATGACTATCACCAAGAACAACTTCGCCGATAACACGGCCGCAGTCAACGTAAAAGCTTCCGGCGCCACAACCGACTTCGGAACCACGAAGCTCACCTACAATGCCCTCGCGCCATTCAGCGTCACCTCGGCCGACGGAAAAATCAGCTGGGAAGCGCCCGTCGACGCACGCCTGAAAATCTACGACAACGGTCATGCCGCCGAAGACCCGATGGGTTACGACGCCCGCTATAACGTCGGCGTGCTCGGCGTCGTATGCCGCGGAGGCGCCAGCCTCTACGGCGTCGACTTCTACCGCAAGACCGTCGACTATGCCGCCGATCCTCCCGAGCTCGTCAACGTCTGGATTATCGGCCTCGACGCCGACGGCGAGCCCAACGGCGAGATCATCTACCGCAAAGAAAATGTCAAATCGCTCCTTAACGGCTGGACATCGGTGAAATTCGACGAGCCCGTGACCACCGACAACGGCTTCGTAGTGGCCCTCAATGCCGACGGTTACCTCTCGCTCGGACGCGACGACAACCCCGAGCCTGTCGAGCCGCGCACTCAGGTGTTCTCGAACAGCTATGTCTCGGGCTACCGATATTTCGACGACCTCGGCTGGCCCGGCGCGATGATGCTTCGCCCCCTGCTCGAACGCAAAGAGAGCGGCGCCTTCACCCCCGACCGCAAATATAACGTCTACCGCGTCAAGAACGGCGACACCGCAGGCCGCACTTCAGTAGCCTCGGGTGTGACCGCCCTGACAGCCACCGACAGCCAGTGGAACAGCCTCGGCCGCGGAAGCTACAGCTATGCCGTCGAGACCGTCTATCCCGTCGACAATCTGACATCGAAGCCGACAGTCAGCGCCGAACAGCATATCGCCCAGTTCGCCAAAGTTACCGTCGACCTGACAGCCGACTCCGACAATGCCGACGTAGCCGACGCCACCGTAACGCTCAAATCGGCCGAAAACAGCTACACAGCCAAGGCCGTCGACGGCAAAGCAACGTTCGCCGACGTCTGGAAAGACGAATACACCCTCACCGCCGACCGCCGGGGATTCGAAGCCGCTCCCGCCGAAATCTCGGCCAACGACGACAACCGCGACGAATATGCCTTCACCGTAGCTATGAAGCAGAAACTGCTGCCCCCGGTCAACATCGACGCCCAATGCTCCCACCTCGGCGTGAAAGTGTCGTGGGACATCTTCCGCGACTTCAGCGACAGCTTCGAGGGGAACGACTATGCCGACTTCGAGATCAACGCCCCGGGCGCCCTCGGATGGAGCTACATCGACGGCGACGGTCTGACAACCTACGGCTTCGGCGGTCTGACATTCCCCGGAATGAAGAGCCCGATGGCGGCAATCGTCATGAACGGTCAGGAAACCGAACCCACCCCGACATCGATCATCACCGCCCACCGCGGCGACCGCTCTATGGCATTCTTCGCCGCTGCGCCTATATTCCACGACGGCGGAACCCAGCTCAACTGGAGCGACGACTACATGATTTCGCCGCGCCTCAGCTTCCACAAAGATTTCACCGTCAGCCTCTGGGCCATGTCGTATGAATCGGTCGAAGGACGCCTCGAACAGATACGCCTCGGCTACACCAAAGGTGAAGCCGACGATCTCGACTCCTACACCTGGGACGAACTTCAGGAAGTTCCCGAACGCTCCTGGACACAATATACCTGGACAATCCCCGCCGAAGCACGCTACGTAGCCCTCAACAGCAAATCGAACGACGTCTTCATGCTTCTCGTCGACGAGTTCGCCATGGGCACCGGCATCACCGACTCGGGTCTCGAGCCGTCGGCTGGAAAATTCAACGGCTACAGCCTCTCGATCGACGGCGGTGAGCCCGTTCTGACCAAAGAGAACTCGATGCTCGTCACAACGCTGCCCAACGGCGTCCACACCGCATCGGTCAGGAAACTCTATAACGGTGGTGAATCGCCCGCAATCGAAGTCACCTTCGACAAGCAGACCGGCATCGCATCGGTCGGAGCCGACAGCAATGTCAGCATCTCTCTCGACGGCCGCACACTGCTCATCAGCGGCGACTTCGCCAACGCCGAAGTCTACGACACCGCCGGCAAGCGCGTAGTTTCCGGCATCAACGCCCCGGCAACCGACCTCAGCCGCCTCGCCGCAGGCGTCTACATCGTCCGCGCCGGCATGGCAACGAGCAAAATCGTCCTACGATAAGAAACCTTTGAACCCGTAAATAGGCGCGCCCGACGGCGCGCCTATTTGTTTGGTCTCAAACTAATGACTGGGAACTTAATTATCGCAAATTTGTTTTTGATTATAAAATATCATATCTTTGCAATCTAAATGATATCATATATGGATATAGCCCTCGAAAAAAAAGCCCATGTGTTCCGGCTTCCGGTTTATCTGCTTGACAGGCTTAAGGAGCTCGCCAAAAGAGATCGCCGCAGCCTCAACAATTATGTTGAGGTTCTGCTGCTTGATGCAGTTTACCATGAACCTAACGAAGAAACCGTCGCAGCTATCAACGAAGCGAAAGCAGGCAACCTTAAAGGCCCGATCGACACCTCAAGCGTCGAAGCCATGCTCAAGTCGATGAATCTATGAAAGAGCTTCGCTACACGCGCCAGTTCAAGAAAGATCTGAAAAGATTTCTAAACCAGCCCAGAAAGCTTGAAGAGCTGAACAATGTCCTCAATATGCTTCGGAATGAAATTCCCCTGCCTGAAAAATATCGGAAACACACTCTGACAGGAGAATATTCAGGCTGCTTTGAATGTCATATCGAAGGTGATTTTCTTCTGATATGGTTCGACGAAGAGAACAATGTCTATGCTCTGTCGAGGCTGGGCTCACATTCAGAACTATTCAAAGGCTGAGATTTTATCGCAGGATCGGCCAGGGGTAGCGGCGCAGGAGCCGTTCGAGCTCGGCCTCGCGGCCGCCGCTGAGGCGGTCGACACGGGCGTGGAAGGCGGCGTCGTGGCCCGGTCCCGAGAGGTGGGCAAGCTCGTGCCAGACAATGAGGTCGCGCAGCTCCTGTGTCAGAAACACAATGATATGTGAGAGGCTTATCGTGGCACTACGGCGCTCGCAGGTTCCGAGAACCTTTGTGCCCGAGCCTATCTTCCAGCGGTTCACGGTGAGACCGGCCTCGGCGGCGAGCGCGCGGGCGCGCGGCAGAAGAAGTGGCGCGGCATAGCGGCGCGACAATACCGTCAGCGCCGACGACACTGCCTGCGAGCGTTCGGGCTCGTCGAGCTCAGCGCCGATAAAGACTTTAGCTTCGACAATATCACCTGCGGGCCTTCCCTGCACAAAACTGTCGCGGCCCGAACGGTCGTTGTCGAAAAAACTGATGGTGATTCCGGGCAATTCGAGAACTGAACCGGTTTCGAATGAGAGCGTGCGGCGCAGTTCGAGCATCCGTGGGGCCAGCTCGTCGATGACTTCGGCAATCCGCGCCGGGGATGCTCCCGACGGACAGGTTATCCATGGTTCCCCTTTTGTCCAGCGCCCAGTGAAATTGCGCGCCGTGGCACTGAAACGCAGGTTGACATGACCGAGCACCGGATGTGGGATACCGCGTTTTATCATCTGACGCCCCAGAGCAGTTTGTCGCGCAGATTGCGGGCGAACGTGTGGTCGGCGCTGAAGAGAATCCGGGTCGTGAAAGGCGCGCGGTCGACAACGAGGCGCGCATCGAGCGGAAGGCTCACCGAGCGGCCGTCGAGACTCAGGCGATAGCGCGGAACGCGGGCGTCGACGGCGATGTCGAGCTGCGACGAGTCGGGAATCACGACGGGGCGCATCGTCAGCGAATGGGGAGCCACAGGCGAAAGTGCCCAGCAATTGGCATTGGGGCTCAGGATAGGGCCGCCGACCGACAGGTTATAGGCCGTCGAGCCTGTAGGAGTGGCTATTATGAGGCCGTCGCCGCGGTAGGTTGCCAGCTGGTCGCCGTCGAGCAGGGTGTCGACCGTTATCATCGAGGCATTGTCGTCGCGGACGATGGCTATCTCGTTGAGAGCGTAAGGGAAATCAAGGATGCGCGAAGTGTCGTCGACGCGCGCTCCCCCGACAGTCACTCTCAGCAGTGTTCGCTCCTGAACCACAAGGCGCCCTCCGGCGATGTCGCCTATTATCCGGCCGGCGTCTTCGATTCCGACATTGCTGAGGAATCCGAGGTTTCCGCTGTTCAGGCCGAGAATAGGGGTCGGCATCGAGCCGATCCAGCGCGCAGTGCGCAGAAAAGTACCGTCGCCGCCGATGCTGACAGCCAGCTCGGGCGCAGCTCCCCCGAGGCCGACAATGGCGGGAGGGAGATTCTCGGGGCCGAGAGCCAGAGCATAGCGGTTCTGCATAGCTATTGCGGGACGTCCGAGAGCTTCCCAGAGACCGGCTATAAAGTCGAGAGTGGCCCGGCGACGCGCAGGGTCCTGACGCCGTTTGCCGTTTATGGCTATTAGTTTCATACGTTCAGAAAATGAATTAGCTCGTTGACACGGCGGCGCACCTCGTCGGTGGCGGCGTCGGAAGCGGCCTCGGCCGATGCCTGGCCGTCGATGACACGGAAGCCGTAGCGCTCGAGAGATCGGGCCACGGCCGCCGGATCGCGGCGGCTGACGCGCAGCTCGACAGTGACAGTGTCGTCAAGCGGATCGTGAGAGCCGACAACGGGGGCCGCCAGGTTCAGGTTGAGCAGATGACAGTCGCAGTCTTCGACAGCTCTGGCAATAGCTCCGGCGCTGTAGTTCGCTCTGCGACAAGCAACAGTGAGCCGGCTCGACTCTTCGACGGGCGGAAAGAGGCGGGCAAGAATGGCCTGAGGCTGAAGATTAGTGTCGTTTGGTGTCACCGGCGCTTGATTTTGGGGGGAATTTTGCGTAATTTTGCCGTCGAGAAGCGGCGTTTCTGATTACAAAGTTAGTAATTTTCTCTAAATGAATCTACAATCACAACGCCTGCCGGCAAAAAATTACTCATACGATGACAAATTTTAGTGTTAATATCAACAAAGTCGCCACTCTCCGCAACGCCCGGGGAGAAAACCGTCCCGATGTCGAGCAGTTCGCCTGCGATGTCGAACGCCTCGGAGCCGACGGTGTGACAGTCCATCCGCGTCCCGACGAGCGCCACATACGCTACGACGACGTCTACCGTCTGCGCCCTCTGGTGAAGACCGAATTCAACATCGAGGGCTACCCCTGCGAGCGCTTCCTCGACCTTGTTCTGAAGGTAAAGCCCGAGCAGGTCACCCTTGTTCCCGACGCCCCCGACGCCATCACCTCGAACGCCGGCTGGGACATAGCGGCGAATTTCGAATTCCTGACAACGATTGTCGAGCGCCTGCGCGAGGCGGGGATACGCACGAGCATCTTCGTCGACCCCGATCCGGCCCAGATACGCCTCGCCGCCAAGGTTCAGGCCGACCGCGTGGAGCTTTACACGAAGCCCTACGCCGACAACTACCCCACCGATCCGGCAGGCGCCGTCGCTCCCTATATCGAGGCGTCGCGCGCGGCCCACTCCGCAGGGCTCGGCGTCAACGCCGGCCACGATCTCAGCCTCGAGAACCTGCGCTACTTCCGCGAACAGGTTCCCTATCTCGACGAGGTGTCGATAGGCCACGCGCTGATATGCGACGCCCTCTATATGGGCATCGCCGAAGCCATCAAAGCCTACAAAGCCTGCCTGAAAGGCTGACAAACAAGATTCAACAACCATCCAACACCCCTTTCCGACAATGTCAATTCTCCTTCAGGCCGCCACGGCCGCCACTCCGGTGGTCAAAGAGCTATCCGTCTGGGATCTGTGCGTCAAGGGCGGACTTATAATGATTCCGCTGGCACTTCTGTCGCTTATCTGCATCTATGTTTTTGTGGAGCGCTGGATCGTTATCCGCCGCGCCGCCGCAGGCGACGACACCTTCATGAGCCGAATAAAAGACTATATCCACGAGGGCGAGATCGAGAGCGCCCTGCTCGTGTGCAACAACGCCAACTCGCCCTACGGGCGCCTCATAGCCAAAGGCATCAGCCGCATCGGCCGCCCGATGAACGACGTGCTCGTAGCCATCGAAAACACCGGCAACATCGAGATAGCACGCCTCGAAAAAGGCCTTCCCTGGCTCGCCACCACAGCCGCCGGAGCGCCCATGCTCGGATTCCTCGGCACCGTTATCGGCATGGTCGAGGCCTTCTTCAATCTGGCGTCGGCCGGAACCTCTGCCAACATCGACGTTCTCGCCGGCGGCATCTACGAGGCTCTGGTGACGACAGTGGCCGGTCTTGTAGTGGGTATCATAGCCCTGTTCGCCTACAACTATCTGGTTGCCTGCATCAACCGCGTCATGAACAACCTCGAGAGCAAGACCATGGAATTCATGGATCTTCTCAACGAGCCTGCCGCATAAGCCTATGTCGCTCAAGCGTCAACATTCAATGATGGCAGCTTTCTCGATGGCGTCGATGACCGACGTTATCTTTCTGCTGCTGATATTCTTCATGGTGACCTCGACGTTCATCTTCCCGACGGCCCTCGAAGTCAATCTGCCGCAAAGCAGCGAGCAGACGGCTATGAAGCCGTCGAAGCGCGTCTATCTCGACAGCGAGGGGCGCATCTTCGTGTCGGCGGCCGGCGACAGAGAGCCGCAGGAGATCGCCGACCTCGACCGCCTGCTGACTTTTCTCCAGCTTGCAGCCGAGAATCCCGACGAAGACTATATCGCCGTATATGCCGACGAGGATGTCACCTACGGGCGCCTCGTGGAGGTGCTCGACCTCGGCGCACGCAATAACCTGAAGATGGTTCTCGCCACAAAGCCCGCTCCGGCGACGGCACAGCCTGATTATGGAAAATAACCGACGACACCGGGCCATAGCCGCAGCTGCCACGCTGCTGTTCCACGCGCTGCTGATAGCGGCGCTGGTAGGCGGCGTGCTGCGCTACAGCTCAGAGCAGGATCGGCCTGAATGGCCGCCGGCCGACTCGTCGGAGATTCTCTTCGGCGGCGAGTTTGTCATGGTCGGCGATCAGGGCGCCTCGGAAGCCGAAGCGGCTGCCGAAACGGAGACCGCCGAAGCGGTTGAAGAGCCCGCGAATGACATTAAAGTCCTTAAAGTCCCTAAGGACCTTAAAGACCTTAAGGTCCCTAAAGCCGAAAAAGCCGAAAAAGCTGAGAAAGCTGAGGCTGAGAAAGCCGAAAAGGCCGAGAAAGCCGAGGCTATCAAAGACCGCGTCAGCTTCGGCAAGGGGAAAGGCAAAGCGGGCCAGCCCGACGGCAATTCGGCCGACGGCGCCGTCAGCGGCATCGCCGCATCGGGTCTGGGCAACCGCAAGGCTGTCAGCCTCCCCTCTCCCGCAAAGGGGCCTATGGGAAAGATCGTCGTGAAGATCACTGTCGACCGCAACGGAAACGTCACCTCGGCGGCTTATCTGAGCGGGATCGCTCCGGCCAACGCTTCGGCTTCGGCGCGACGCAGCTGCGTTGAGGCCGCGCGCCGCTCGCGTTTCAGCGCCGACCCCGACGCCCCCGCCTCTCAAACCGGAACAATAACATACACCTACAAATAACTATAACTCCAATGTCTCTGATAAAATGCGACGACTGCGGCAGCGACATCTCCGACAGCTCGCTGTTCTGCCCCCACTGCGGCCGCCCTACCCATCTCAATAAAGCCTATCCGCACCCCGGGGAGGTTCCCGAAGCTTATACGAAATTGGCCGAGGCGATCAAGGAAGAGCCTAAAGTAGCTAATGTAGCTAAAACAGCTACAGTAGCTGCTGATGATGACGGCGCCGAACGCGCACGCCGCCGCAACGAGCGGCTGAAAGTCGTTCTCTTTCTCGCCGTCTTCGTTGTCATTCTTGGCCTTGTTCTGTGGGTTTACTTCTTCATGCCGCGTCCCGAGCAGGAAGATGAGCTTCTGGAAGCTACCGAAGAAATCACCATAGTCGAAGATTCAGCCTCGGCAGCCACTCCTGACACTGCTCCGGCCGCTCCCGCAGCTCCGGCAACTCCGAAACCGGGTATCATCGCACCGAAAGCAGCCCCGGCCGCGGCTCCCGCTCCTAAGGCTGAGCGCTCAGCGGGGGAGGTCACAATGAAATCGCTTCAGGAACAGGCGGCCCATCCCGCCGAGGCGCCGGCTGCCGAATCGCCCGCCTCACCGGCCGAGTCGGCGGTTCCATAACCTGCCAATACTGACAACTCAATCTCTCACCTCAACTATAAGACACACTCTTCCAGATATGGCAAAACACAACAGATACTGCGTGATAATGAGCGGCGGCATAGGCAGCCGGTTCTGGCCCTACAGCCGCACGGCGCGCCCCAAACAGTTTCTCGACTTTTTCGGCACCGGCCGCTCACTCCTGCAGATGACCTTCGACAGAATGCTGCCGCTGGTCGGAAGCCCCGAACGGATTCTCGTTGTCACCAACGACATCTACGGTTCTCTGGTGGCAGAGCAGCTCCCCGAACTTCCGGCCGCAAACATCCTGACCGAGCCGACGCGCCGTAACACGGCTCCCGCCGTAGCGCTGGCCGCCTACCATATCCTTGCCGCCGATCCTGAAGCCTCGATGGTAGTTGTGCCGAGCGACAACCTCATTACGGGCGAAGCCGTCTTCAACACGACAATTCTCGACGGCTTCGACTTCGTCGAGAACAGTAACGCACTGCTGACAGTCGGTCTCACCGCAACACGCCCCGAGACGCGCTACGGCTATATCCAGATCGGCGCCGAGGCCACAAGCGGCATCGCGCGCGTGAAGACCTTCACCGAGAAACCCGACGCCGCAATGGCCGAAGTTTTCATCGACTCGGGCGAATTTTACTGGAACAGCGGCATATTCCTCTGGAAAGCATCGTCGATCGTGGCAGCGTTGCGAGAACACGCCCCGGAACTCGCCGCCGTCTTCGACAGCGGCATACGTCTTTTCGGCACTCCCGACGAAGATGCCTTCATAAGCCGCGCATTTCCGTCGTGCCCGTCGATAGCGATAGACTTCGCCGTGCTCGAACATGCCTCGAACGCCTACGTCGCCATGGCCAATTTCGGCTGGAGCGACCTCGGCACGTGGGGTTCGCTCTACGACAACTCTCCGAAAAACCGCGAGCGCAATGTCACTCAGGAATGTAACGTGCTAGCCTACAACTCGTCGGGCAACATCTTCGCCGTCAAGAGCCGCGACAAGCTCGTGGTTGTCTCGGGCCTCGACGACTATATCGTGGCCGACACCGACAATGTGCTTCTAATCTATCCCCGAGCCGAAGAGCAGGACATACGCCGCCTCGTCGACGACGCCCGCCAGGCTTTCGGCGACAAATATCTATGACCCTTCAATGACATCCGAAGAAATAACCTCACTGAAAGAACGCATCCTCGCCGGAGGCGCCATCACCGACGGCGAAGCCTACGCTCTGGCCGAGGCTCCCGACGCCGAAGCTCTATACGACGCCGCCGAAGAACTGACGCGGAAAACCGTCTCGCGCCGGTTCGATTCATGCTCGATAGCCAACGTGCGGTCGGGACTCTGCCCCGAAGACTGCAAATGGTGCGCCCAGTCGCGGCGCGCAAACACAGGCATCGACACCTACCCGTTGCTCGACGAAGCAACCTGCCTCGAACACGCCCGCGCCGCCGACCGCGCCGGCATAGGCCGATTCTCGCTCGTGGCAAGCGGCCGGCGAATGCAGGGCGCCGCGCTCGACGCCGTCTGCTCGACGTTCCGCGCCATCGGTGCCGAATGCCGCACGGGCCTCTGCGCGTCGCTCGGCCTGCTCGGCCCCGACGAACTGCGGCGCCTCCGCGAAGCGGGGGTGACGCGCTACCACTGCAACCTCGAGGCTGGGCCGTCGTTCTTCAAAACCGTCTGCTCGACCCACACCACCGACGACAAGCTCGCCACGCTTCGCGCGGCCCGCGACCTCGGCTTCGAGGTCTGCTCCGGCGGCATCATAGGCATGGGGGAGACTATGGCCCAGCGTGTCGAACTGGCGCTGACTCTCCGAGAGGTGAAGCCGCTGTCGATTCCTATAAACCTGCTCCACCCCATCCCCGGCACTCCGCTCGAAAACGCCGCGCCGCTGAGCGAGGAAGAGATTCTGAGAACAGTGGCAGTGTTCCGCTTCGTCCATCCGGGCGTTCAGCTGCGTTTCGCCGGAGGGCGCGCACTGATGAGCGAGCATACCCAGCTGCGCGCCATGCGCATCGCCGTCAACGGCGCCATCGTCGGCGATCTGCTGACAACCATAGGGTCGACCGTCGAAGCCGACCGCAAACGAATAGCCGAGGCCGGATATGAATTCTGACATCCGCTATAAAGGACATCTGCAGCTCGCCGGCATTGGCCCCGAAGGGCAGCGGCGGCTCGAAAAGGCGTCGGTTCTCGTTATCGGCGCCGGCGGGCTCGCCTCGGCGGCTCTGGAATATCTCGCAGCCGCCGGAACGGGGCGCATAGGCATCGTCGACCCCGACATCGTCGAGCTGTCGAACCTCCAGCGCCAGATTCTATATACCGACGCCGACACAGGTCTCCCCAAAGCCGTCTGCGCCGCCCGCCGCATCGCCTCGCTGAATCCCTCGGTGGAGACCATGGTCTTCGAGAGCCGCTTCGACGATTCAACCTCCGGGGCAATACTCGGTGCCGCTCCGTGGGACGTCGCCCTCGACTGCACCGACTCCTACACGTCGAAACTCACCGTGGCCCGCGCTATGGCCCGCGCGCGTCTGCCCTACATCTACGGCGCCGTCGGCCGCTTCGGCGGACAGGTCATGACGGTTCTGCCCGGGCATGCCTGCTACGGCTGTCTCTACGGCGACGGCCTGCCGGGCGACAACGCCGAAGGCTCATGTGCCGGAGCCGGAATCTTCAGCGGCGTCGTCGGACTGACGGCAATGGTTCAGGCCTGCGAGGCCATGAAAATAGCCGGAGGCTTCGGCAGTCCGCTCGCCGACCGTCTTCTGACAATCGACACTTTCACAATGACATTCACCACCGTCGCCATCGAGCGCGACCAAAAATGCCCGGTATGCAATATCTGAAAAAACTGCTCATCGCCATTACCGTGGCCGCGACGGCCTGTCAGGCCTTCGCCGCAGCCCCGAAACAGCCCAAGTCGGGCGTCGTCAACGACGACTCCACAGTATCGCTCGCCGTATATGCCCCGAAAGCCGCCTCTGTCACTGTCGGCGGAGATCTCGCCCCGACAAAGATGACGCGCGGCGCCGACGGCATCTGGCGCGGACGCACCAGAGCACTGCGCCCCGACTACTATACCTATTTCTTCAACATCGACGGCGTCCGCACAATCGATCCCGCCAACGCCTTCACTGAGCGCAACGAGATGTACCTGTCGAACTACGTCGTAACCGACCCTGAACTGCGCTCGCAGGACGTTCCCCACGGCACTGTGGCGAAAGTGTGGGGGCCCGACGGCCGGCGCATGACGGTATACACCCCCGCCGGCTTCGACGCGCGCTCCGACCGCCGCTATCCGGTGCTTTATCTTCTCCACGGCCTCGGCGGCGACGAGAACGCATGGCCCGAGCTGGGACGCGCTCCCTATATTCTCGACAACATGATAGCCGCCGGGAAGGTCGAGCCGATGATAGTAGTGATGCCCAACGGCAACATAGCCCACAAGGCCGCTCCCGGCGATAACCCCGGCGCACCGGCCCAGCCCGTGTCGCGTCCGCCGCGCACTATGAACGGTGAGTTCGAGGCCTCGTTCCCCGCCATCGTCAAATGGGTCGACAGCCATTATCCGACGCGCACAGACCGCGCCTCGCGCGCCCTTGCCGGACTCTCGATGGGCGGCTTCCACACAATCCACATAGCCCGCGCCAACCCCGCGATGTTCGGCTATATCGGCTCGTTCTCAAGCTTTCTGCATCCGCGGAAATATTCCGACTCAAAAGCCTACGACAATCCCGGCCCCGCACTGCGCGCCCTGGCCGACGCCAAGCCGCAGCTGCTCTGGGTAGGCATCGGAAAGACCGACTTCCTCGCCCGCGAAAACAAAGAGATGCTCGCCGAATTCGACAAGGCGGGTCTCAACTACGAATATCACAGCTCAGAAGGTGGACACATCTGGAAAAACTGGCGCGACTACCTGCGTCTTTTCCTCCCGAAGCTGTTCAAATAACCACACATTTATCAACACTACCGTCATGAAAAAGAGCTTCATCCTTGCATCTGTCCTGTTGGCCGGCGCAGCCACCGCTTCGGCCTTTACCCCGGCCGACCCCATCGAAAAAGGAGCCAAAATAGCCGATGCCGGAATCGGCGTCGGTGCGATAACCAACAGCGGAGGGCCCGATAAAGCGATGTTCACCCAGCGCATCGCTTTCGAATATATCATCAAAGACGACCTCAGAATATTCGGCCAGCCCTTCAGCATCGGCGTGGGTCTGGCCATCGACAACGGCGTCAGCGGCAAAACCGACCGCGTCCAGATAATCGGAAACTACGACTACTCCTACAACAGCGTCAACTACGGCTGGCGCCGCGACCCGACAACAGGGCTGCGCACCACAGTGTCGGAAAAAGAGACCATCGAACGCAAAGGCTACGGAACAGCCTACACCCGATTCCGCCGCGACGACATCTCGTTTCTGCCCCAGGCATCGCTCCACTACTCGCCCATCGACCGCCTCGACACATATCTCAACATCGGCATCGGTGTGGCCGTCCTCAACCACTTCTCGACAGGTCTGACCGATCTTAAAGGCTTCTCGGAGAAATCGTTCAGCCAGACAATGAAGAACGACAACGAGGATGTCACCACAGCCTACAGCTTCAACGACCTCGACCACACCCAGTGGGAAGGCCGCCGCGCTACCGAAGCCTCGTTCGCCATGGCCGTCAACATCGGCGCACGCTACTGGATAACCCCACGCTGGGCCGCCAACATCCAGGCCGGCATGGTCAGCGGCGCCCTGCGCAATGGCTGGGACAACTCCTACAACTTCCTCTCGGTCGGCGCCTCGCTGAAATTCTGATAAAAAATTCGTAACTTTGCAGCGCTAAAACGTTACACATATTATGGCTCACAAAGCACTTCTCATGATTCTTGACGGCTGGGGCATCGGTAACCACGGCCACGGCGACGTCATCTACAACACTCCGACCCCCTACTGGGACTATCTTCTGAAAACCTACCCCCACAACCAGCTGCAGGCCAGCGGCGAAAATGTCGGGCTCCCCGACGGCCAGATGGGCAACAGCGAGGTGGGACACCTCAATATCGGCGCCGGCCGCGTGGTCTATCAGGATCTCGTCAAGATCAACAAGGCCATCGCCGACAAATCGATTCTCAATAACGACCAGATAAAAGCCGCTTTCGGCTATGCCAGAGAGAACGACCGTCCGCTCCACCTCATGGGCCTCGTCAGCGACGGCGGCGTCCACTCGAGCCTCGACCATCTCTTCGCTCTGCTCGACATCGCGGCACACTACGGCCTGAAGAAGGTTTATGTCCATTGCTTCATGGACGGCCGTGACACCGACCCGCACTCGGGCAAAGGCTTCATCGAACGCCTCGAAGAGCACATGGCCAAGACCACGGGCAGCATCGCCTCGATCGTAGGCCGCTACTACGCCATGGACCGCGACAAGCGCTGGGAGCGCGTCAAGGAGGCCTACGACCTGCTGACTGCCGGCACCGGCGCCCAGGCCACCGACATGGCCGGAGCTGTTGAGAAGAGCTATTCCGACGGCGTTACCGACGAATTCATAAAGCCGATCCACAATGCCTCGCTCGCCCAGGGCGAAGGTCTCATCGCAGAGAACGACGCCGTAATCTTCTTCAACTACCGCAACGACCGCGCCAAAGAGCTGACCACCGTGCTGACCCAGCACGATATGCCCGAGGCCGGAATGAAGACCATCGCAGGACTGCAATATTTCTGCATGACCCCCTACGACGCCTCGTTCACCGGGGTTCACATCCTCTTCGACAAGGAGAATGTCGTCAACACCCTCGGGGAATATCTCTCGAAACTCGGCAAGAAACAGCTCCACATCGCAGAGACCGAGAAATATGCCCACGTGACATTCTTCTTCAACGGCGGCCGCGAAGAGCCCTACACCGGCGAAGAGCGCATTCTCGTAGCCTCGCCCAAAGTCGCCACCTATGACCTCAAGCCCGAAATGAGCGCTTTCGAGGTCAAGGACAAACTTGTCGAAGCCATTGTCTCGCAGGAGTTCGACTTCATCGTCGTCAACTATGCCAACGGCGACATGGTCGGCCACACCGGCGTCTACGAAGCCATCGAGAAAGCCGTCAAAGCCGTCGATCTCTGCGTCAGCGACACCGTCGAAGCCGCCAAGAAAGCAGGCTACGAGGTTATCATCATCGCCGACCACGGCAACGCCGACAACGCCGAGAACTCCGACGGAACGCCCAACACGGCCCACTCGCTCAACCCCGTGCCCTGTATCTACGTGACCGAGCGTAAAGACGCCCACGTCGGCCCCGGACGCCTCGCCGATGTCGCTCCCACAATGCTCTCGATAATGGGTCTCGAACAGCCCGCCGAGATGACAGGCCACTCGCTCATCGACTGATAAAACCGACCCCGCAATGGCACGTCACAATGACCTCGGCCACTGGGGCGAAGATATAGCCGCCGACTACCTCGTAGCCGGCGGTTATGCTATCGTCGGGCGCAATCTACGCTTCGGCCGCGACGAGATCGACATCGTGGCCACGCGCGGCTCCGGAATAATGTTTGTCGAAGTAAAGACGCGCTCAACCCCCTTCGACGACCCGCTCGACGCCGTGAATCCCGAAAAGCGGCGACGCATGGCCCGCTTCGCCGACAGCTTCCTCCGAAGCGGCGACTATCCCCAGCGCCCCCAGTTCGACATCATAACCATCGTCGGCACCCCTGCCGACCACGTTCTCACCCACTACCCCGACGCCTTCGTCCCCGCCCTGCTCCGATAACCCTTTCCTACACCTTTTATTATAATATAGCGGGGGAAAACCGAAAAAAGCGCTATCTTTGTAGTATGGATCATTATCTTGTTTCAGCACGCAAATACCGGCCTTCGACGTTCGACAGCGTCGTAGGCCAACGTGCTCTGACGTCGACACTTAAAAATGCCATCGCGTCGGGGCGTCTTGCCCATTCCTACCTTTTCACCGGCTCGCGCGGAGTCGGCAAGACCTCCTGCGCGCGCATCTTCGCCAAGACTATCAACTGCGAACACCCGACAGCCGACGGCGAAGCCTGCAACGAGTGTGCTTCGTGTCGCGCCTTCAACGCCGGCAACTCGCTGAACATCATCGAGATGGACGCAGCGAGCAACAACGGCGTCGACGCCATGCGCGAGCTTGTCGACCAGGTTATGGTGGCTCCGACCCAGGGGCGCTACCGCGTATTCATCATCGATGAGGTCCACATGCTCTCAAACGCGGCCTTCAACGCTTTTCTGAAGACACTCGAAGAGCCGCCGGCCCACGTTATCTTCATTCTGGCGACCACCGAGAAACACAAGATCATACCTACGATTCTGTCGCGATGCCAGATCTATGATTTCAACACGATTTCGATACGCGACATGGTCGACCACCTCAAGATGGTGGCCGCCAACGAAGGAATAGCCGCCGAAGACAGCGCTCTGGCGCTGATAGCGCGCAAGGCCGACGGCGCCATGCGCGACGCGCTGAGCATATTCGATCAGGTAGCAGCCTCGTCGCGCAACAACATAACGCGCGCCGCAGCACTCGAAAGCCTCAACATGCTCGACCATGCGCTGTTTCTGCGCCTGCTCGACGCCTTCCTGAAGGGCGACGTGGCCCAGACATGGCTGATATATAAAGAGGTCCGCTCGCGCGGCTTCGACAGCCACTTCTTCATCGCCGAGCTGGCGGCGTTCATGCGCGACCTGATGGTTGCCCGCGAACCGGCAACGGCATCGCTTCTCGACGCCGACGCCTCGGAAGCGGCACAGCTGACCGAAGCAGCGCAGAAATGCACGCCGGGGTTCATCTACCGCGCCATGTGTCTGCTCAACGAAGCCGACCTCAACTACCGCACTGCCTCAGGCAAACAGTTTCTTGTTGAGCTGACGCTCGCCAAGATATGCCAATCAGTGCGCCCCTCGACCAATAGCGGTCGCGCCGGGGGGCAGCTAAAGCCAATCGACCGCCCTGCTGCGCCGGCTGAGCCGGCTAAGGTAGCTAATGTAGCTAAAATAGCTAATGTAGAGCCAAAGTCGGCGCCAAAGGCGCCGACTCCGACGCCGACGCTGCGCCCTGTCGGGCGCGGGCCAACGCTTCGCGGCCGCTCACAGGCAGCCACCGATGAGCGCAAGCCCGAGGCCTCGCTGACAACGCAGCGCAGCAATCCTTTCACTCGCGAGGCTTTCGTCAAGGCCTGGGAGACCTTCATGGCGGCCCATCCGCGCGAGCAGATTCTCGTCAACACGATGCGCGCATCGGTTCCGCAGGCTGCCGAAGGGAAAGACCACGCCTTCGTAATGACCGTGGCCAACGATATGCAGCTCGACCTCATGGGCCGTCAGATGCCTGCGCTGCTGACCCATCTGCGCGGCTCGCTCGAGAACGACCTCATAACGATCGACGTCGAGCTCGAGACTGGCCCGGGCTCATCGTCGACCTGGACCGAGCGCGAAGTCTACGAGAATATGCGCGCCACGATCCCTTCGTTCTCGAAATTCATCGCCGACTTCGAGCTGACCCTCGGCTGACCGACGGGTCAGAAGTAGAATTCGAAGTTCTTGGGGTAGAAAAGCAGCCCCTGACCGATCTGGCCGGCCACTTCGGCGCCGAGCGTGGCTTTCACTATGGCGAGGGCAAACGGCATGGCCGCAGCGGGGCCGTTGGCAGTTATGATGTTGCCGTCGACGACAACCGAGCGATCTACCATAATAGCTTTCGGGGCCATCTGCTCGAAACCGGGATAGCAGGTTGCCTCGCGGCCGTCGAGAATGCCGAGCTCGGCGAGCACCACTGCCGGAGCGGCGCAGATTGCGGCAATACGGCCCGAGCAGGCGGCGTGGTCACGCAGAAGGTTGGCGAGTTTGTCGCAGGCCACGAGATTTGAGGCTCCCGGCATTCCTCCCGGGCAGATGAGCCAGTCGGGACGGTCAATTTCGGCCTGAGAGAGTGTTGTGTCGGCCTTGACGGTTATATTGTGGGCGCCGGTCACGGCGGTTGTGTCGGTAATTGATACTGTTTCCACAGAGATGCCTGCGCGGCGCAGGACGTCGACAGTTGTCAGCGCCTCGATCTCTTCAAAACCCGGCGCGAGAAAAAGATAAGACTTGTTGACGTTTGACATAGAAAGATGAGCGATTAGAGTTTAAGTTGTGAATATTGGTATTTGCGATTATCGAAGCGATAATTCTGTAGCTATTTTCGCAAACATACACATTTTTTTGAATATAACAGCTAACTTTGCCCGAAAGTTTTCAACAATCCCGCCTTATGAAACAGTTTTTGCTGACATTTCTTGCCGCTCTGTTGCTGACGTCATGCAGTCAGCGCGCCGGTTACCGCACTGTCGAGGGTTCGGTATGGCACACGACCTACCGGATCACCTACCGCGCCGACCGACCTCTCGACGACTCGATAGCTGCGGCACTCATGCGCGTCGAGAACTCACTGAGCGTGTTCAACGACGAATCGCTTGTCAGCCTCGTCAATATCTCCGACAGCAGAAAAATCGGAGCCGACAGCCTTTTCATGAAAGTCATGACGATGTCGCGGCGCGTCAACGCCCTCAGCCGCGGCGCTTTCGACCCGACGGTCGAGCCGCTGGTGAACCTCTGGGGCTTCGGCCGCGATGGCGAGGGGGCGGCTCCCTCCGAAGCGGGAATTGCAGCAGTGCTCGAGAGCGTCGGCATTCAGGACTGCTTTGTCGACGACGACGGCCGCATTGTCAAGAAAACGAATGCCACCCATTTCGACTTCTCGGCCATAGCCAAGGGGCTCGGCTGCGACGCCGTCGGCGAAGCCTTGCGCCGGGGCGGAGCCACCGACTATATGGTAGAAATCGGCGGCGAGATAGCCCTTGGCGGCACCAACCCGCGCGGCGAGCCATGGCATATAATGATCGACGCCCCTGTCGAAAGCCGCGACAGCGTAGTCCACAGCGAACTGACAACCGTGGCCCTGACCGACTGCGGAGTCGCCACCTCGGGAAACTACCGCAACTACCGCGACCTCGACGGCCGGCGCGTAGGTCACACTATCTCGCCCCTGACAGGCCGTCCTGTTGAAACAGCCACGCTCTCGGCCACCGTCATCGCCCCGACGGCAATGGAAGCCGACGCGCTGGCAACCGCCTGCATGGCAATGCCCGCCGCCGAGGCCATGGCGATGATCGACTCTCTTCCGGGCACAGAGGCCATGCTCGTTGTCGGCGGAAAAAAACTGACCATTCTGCGGTCGAAGAATTTTCCGCAGCGGCGCTGAACCTTCCGGACCTCGCGCGCGTTTATATTAAGTCCGCCCGACAAAAGCCCCGACATGATTGTGAAATTTTATTAATAGAGAAATATTTCCGTAATCTATCGGTCTAATCATCAAGAAAAAACCTTACCTTTGCAGCGTCAAAAAAGAAGTAACAGGTAAAGAAATCCAAATTACATATTTTTATACATTAACCCAATGAGTACAATCGATTTAAGCCAGTACGGCATCAGCGGAGCGAAGGTAGTCCACAATCCTTCGTGGAACGAACTCTTCATCGACGAGACCAAACCGGGCCTCGAAGGCTATGAAAAAGGACAGCTCACCGAGCTCGGCGCCGTCAACGTAATGACCGGCATCTATACCGGCCGCTCGCCTAAAGATAAATTCTTTGTAAAAGACGATACCAGCGCCAACACAATCTGGTGGACAACCGAAGGCTACAAGAACGACAACAAGCCCATCACTCCCGCCACATGGGACGCTCTGAAAGCCATCGCCGACAAAGAACTTTCCGACAAGACCCTCTATGTTGTCGATGCCTTCTGCGGCACGAACGTCGACACCCGTCTGGCCGTCCGCTTCGTAATGGAAGTAGCATGGCAGGCCCACTTCGTCACCAACATGTTCATCCGTCCGACCAAGGAAGAACTCGATAACTTCAAGCCCGACTTCGTCGTGCTCAACGCCTCGAAAGCCAAAGTCGAGAACTGGAAAGAACTCGGCATCAACTCCGAGACCTGCGTGGCCTTCAACCTGACCGAGCGCATGCAGCTCATCATCAACACCTGGTATGGCGGCGAGATGAAGAAAGGCATGTTCTCGATCATGAACTACTACAACCCCCTGCGCGGCATCGCCTCGATGCACTGCAGCGCCAACACCGACCTCAACGGCGAGAACACCGCTATCTTCTTCGGCCTCTCGGGAACAGGTAAGACCACCCTCTCGACCGACCCCAAACGTCTGCTCATCGGCGACGACGAACACGGCTGGGACGACAACGGCGTCTTCAACTACGAAGGCGGCTGCTACGCCAAGGTCATCAACCTCGACAAAGAGAGCGAACCCGACATCTACAACGCCATCACCCGCGACGCCCTTCTTGAGAACGTCACCGTAGACGGCGAAGGCCACATCGACTTCAACGACAAGAGCGTCACCGAGAACACCCGCGTAAGCTATCCTATCGACCACATCAAGAACATCGTCAAGCCCTCTCGCGGTCCCGCCGCCAAGAACGTCATCTTCCTGTCGGCCGATGCCTTCGGAGTTCTGCCCCCCGTTTCGATCCTCGATCCCGAGCAGACCAAATATTACTTCCTGAGCGGCTTCACCAGCAAGCTCGCCGGAACCGAGCGCGGTATAACCGAGCCCACCCCGACCTTCAGCGCCTGCTTCGGCGCAGCCTTCCTGAGCCTCCATCCGACAAAATATGCCGAAGAGCTCGTTAAGCGCATGCAGCAGAGCGGTGCCAAGGCTTATCTGGTCAACACCGGCTGGAACGGAACAGGCAAGCGCATCTCGATCCGCGACACCCGCGGCATCATCGACAACATCCTCGACGGCGCCATTCTCAAGGCTCCGACAAAGACCCTGCCGATCTTCAACTTCGTCGTTCCCACCGAACTCCCCGGCGTCGACCCGAAGATCCTCGACCCGCGCGACACCTACGCCGACCCGACCGAATGGTACAAGAAGGCCGACAAGCTCGCCAACATGTTCATCGACAATTTCAAGAAATTCGAGGACAACGCCGCCGGTAAGGCACTCGTAGCCGCCGGCCCCCACCCCGAAGCTTAACCGACGATAAATCGCAAACCGAGGGCGCCCCGCATCGCAGGGCGCCCTCTTTCGTTGAATAAGTCTAATTAGACTTATTAGGCCTATTAGACTAATAGTTGAGGTCAGGGGATGGAGTTGGCGCGGCGAAGGAGGGCGTCGCGCATGGGGGCCCAGCGATAGTAGGGGCCGGGGCCGTAGCCGCTGACGGACATCTCGCGCTCGTTGAGCAGGAATTTGACGAGAATGTCGCCGGGGTCGGTCGAGCCGGGACGGCGGTAGAAGATCATCTGGACGTTGCAGGCCATCGGGAAGATCTCGTAAGCGCGCCACTGCGAGGCGAGCGCGTCGAAGTCGTTGTGTTCGGCGCCATAGTCGCCGAGGTTGAGAAGGACGGCGAGCGACATGACCATTGTCTCGTGGCCGAAGCGCAGGTTGGCGCTGGGGCGCAGCGAGGCGAAGGCGGTGTCGGCCGACTCTATCATGTTGCGCAGCAGATGGCGCTGCACCATGGCGCCGCGCCCGTTGTTGAGGGCCGAATTGCCGCCGTTGAGAAACCATGAGGCGTTGGCCCTGAGCCATGCCTCGTTGATCTCGGCGGGCGAGAAGATACGCGTCAGCATAGGCTCGAACTCGGGCGTCGAGCCGACGTTGAGAGCAACCTCCATGAGGTTGTCGGCAAGAGCCGGGAGGTTGATCGAGTCGGCGGCAAAACGTTTGTCGGAGATAAGGCGTCCGAGAAACTCGCCTGAAGGGAGATGGCGGTTTGCGAAGGGCTCGTAATAGCGGGTGCGGGCGCTGTCGGTGATGGCGTTCTTCTCGGGGTCGTGGTGGTTCATATACCACATGTCGCGTTCCGACGCGTCGGTGCGAACCGTGGCGCCGGGAACAGCCTTGCGCAGCTCGCCGACGGCGTTGAGCATCGACAATATACAGCGGATAACTACCGTCGAGCGGGCATCGATGACCGTCGAGTCGGTTATGACCTCGGGGAAGTTGGCCGCCATGCGGCGCGCAATGCGGCGGTGCTGGTCGGCTCCGAGCAGTGTCAGTTCGCCGAGGCGTCCGCGCGAAGCCTCTTGGAAAGCGCGCAGCTCGGCAAGAATGTCGGCGCCCAACGGGGTCAGAACGCCTGCGCGCTCGGCTTTCGAGAGCTCTTCGACGGGAACGGAATAGTTCTTAGGGTCGATGAGCCAGCGCGAGCCGTGGCGCCCGTAATGCTCGATATGGAACGGTTCATATCCGGCGGGGGGCGGTGTCAATGCGGCGACAAGCGTGTCGGGATAGGGCTGATACTGAGCCCGGGCGTGGTCAGGCGTGACGATGAAAGAACCGGCCGTGGCCCCGAGGGCCACAGCCAGTGAAAGCAGTGTTACGATGATATTTTTCATTTTCCGGGACGGGGGTTGGCGTTAGGCTCGGCCGGCTTGCGGCGTGCGAGGGCCTCATAAAGATCCCACAGATTGATTGCGCCCCCCTTCTCGGCCTTCGTCAGGGCTATCGAGTTGCCACCCTCGTTGGGGGTTCCGGTAGCGGCCCAGATGAGGTCGGCCACGTTGTTGGCGTCTTTGTTGGTGGCGCGTCCGGCAGTGGCGAAATAGGGATGGTTGACAATCTCTGTTATCTTGCCGGCCACGATGGCGTCGTAGAGCTTGCGGCCGCTGTCGCTCTTCAGGGCGTCGCGGCGCCATGAGCGGTTAGCATTGAGATAGTCGATGTCGGCCTGTTCGTCGGCGCTGACACCGGCAGGCTGGGCGGCCTGTGCGGCCGCAGGCTGTGCGGCGGGTTGTGCGGCAGGCTGCGCCGTTGCCGGAGCATCCTGAGCCACGGCGCTGACAGAGTCGAGAGCTACGGCTGCGCCGGCGGCCTTGTCGGAATCGACAGGCTTGAGGATATATATGGCGCCTAAGATGACGGCGATGATACACACTCCGACGCATATCCATTTTATAATGTTCGAATTCTCGCCCTCGTCGCCCGCAGGCTTGTCGTAGGGGCCGCGCGGTCTCTCGGGAGCCTTGACCTCGGCGCTCTTGGCGGCTGACTCTTTCTCGGCCTCCTTGCCAGCGCGCAGTTTCTCGATGAGCGACGGCTTTTTCTCGGCGGCGACTGTTTCGCGCGGAGTGTCGGCCGTCTTACGCTCGGCCTCGCCGGCCTTGGGAAACACGGGCACTACGCGGCGGCGGCTCTCGTCGCGGTCGTCGCGCGAGGCAACGTTGTCGAAGTTCGGAGCCACGGGCTTGCTTGCCGAACGGACGTCGACATTGTAGATCTCGCCCTGACCGGCCTGACGGTGGGCACGGAAGCCGTGGAAGTTGCCGCCGCGGAGCTGGCTGTATTCGGGGGTGTTCTTCTCAAGCGAGATCTGCTGCTCGAACACACGGCCTTCGCCGAAATCGAGCCGCAGCACAATCCCCTCTTCAAGAGGCTGAAGAACAAGCTCGATGGCGCTCTGGCGCATCAGCTCGGCGGGCTCGTAGCTCTGCTTCAGAGGCTGGAAATTGTTGCTGGCCACCTGAATCTCGACGCGCTTGCCGGGCTGGAAGTCGGTCTCGTTAAGCTCTACGAAAGGCTCCATCGTGTTGACCGTGCGGTCGTTGACGCTCATGGTGTAGCCGTTGATGGCGCCCCCTTTTGCCGAGCGCACGCTCAGGCGCACCTTGCGCGTAAACGACATTCCGCTCTCTTCGGCCGTCTTTATGATAAGGGCGCTGCCGTCGGTGCGGACGTAGGGCGACGGGCTTCCTATGGTCACATTCTCCTTGCGCGGGTTGAAGCCGTCTTTGGTGAAAGTCAGTGTCAGATGGTCGCCCTCGTCGACAATCTCCTGCGAGGCGCTGACATTGTCGGGACAGACAACGGTGTATTGCTTTTTCACGGGAGCCGTGATGCGGTCGACGCTGACGCCGGGACGCAACGAGGCCGTGGCGGTTATGACGACGATATAGTGGAATCGCTTGTATTCGGGCTGGTTCGGGAACGAGAACACTGTCTCGAGCTCGCGCGTCGACAGATAAGTGCGGTAGCATATCGGGCTGAGACGGGCGCCCTCGTCGGGACGGTTGTAGTTCCATGAAGCCAGCTTCATCGGCGCTTCGGGGAAGCCCACGCTCTGGAGAACCTTGCGCACGGCGTCGTCGCTGAGCAGGCGGTCTTCGAGAAACGCCTTCTTAAGGCCGCTCAGAGCGCTGAATATGGCGCGGCCGGCCACGGCGTCGCCGTTATCGACCATGATAGTCACCATAACGCGGCCGGCGCGCGGATCCATCGGGTCGGCGGTGATTATTCCGAAATAATGGCCCATAGGGTTCTGCCACATGACGTAGCATTCACGGGCGCTCATGAAATTACGGACGATGGCGTCGGGATCGGGGAGCGACCCTTCCCAGCGCTGCGACGAGCCGTCGGAGCCGTTGAAAGTGTAGCGCACCGACAGTTTGTCGTCGAAGTGGCCGTGCATGGCCACGTGGATATAATCGAAAGGATTCATAGGTTGCTAATTATTAATGAGCAAAATTACTCAAAACCCCCGACTCTGCAAAATGAAAAACGACAAATAAAGAAATCCCCGACCTGAGGCCGGGGATTCCGAATCAGAGACAGGAAGGATTATTTGACGCAGACCTTTGTCACGGCGGCGGCGCTGCGAACGATATAGACGCCGGGAGCAAGAGTGTCGCGGACGTCGCCCCACAGCTTATCGGCGTAGAGCACAATGCCGCTCGGAGTGCATACGGTCACCTTCTCGTCGGCGTCGACAAGGATGCCGACGATTCCGCTGAGCTCGGTATAGGTGCCGTGGATGTCGACGTCGTGGGCGGGCATAGTCGCGGGGATGGCGTCAATCCATCCGTCGAACCGGCAGCCCTCGGGCACTTCGGGTTCGTCGACGACAACGGCTGCGCCGTATTCGAGCATCTCATCCTTATACACCTCGTTGTTGAGATAGAGGGTGAGTCTGTAGGAATTGACGGCAAACGAACCTGTTACGGTGACATTTCCGGCAGGCATTACCTCAGGAACACCTTCCCAGCCCGAGAATGTGTAGCCCTCCCTGACAGGATCGGCTTCAGGAGCGATTGCCTCTCCCTCATAGTGGGTTTCCTCCTTATATGTCTCGCCGTCGAGAACATAGGTAAGCGTATAGGTGTAGAGGTTCTTGACAAAGAGGCGGCTGTCGGCGTCGATAACGGTGACGGGCTGAGTGAGCGCCGCATCGGCATACCACAATACTTCCTGCTCGCCTATGCGGGTCGGGAGATCAGCGTTCGAGTAGAGCGTCAGGCCTTCATCTTCGGCTGCCGCAGCAACGGCGTCGACCACAGAGTATGTCACCTTGTAGACCTTGTCGTCGCTGAATACGGGATGGGCGTCTTCCCCTATCTTCTGGCCGAAGGCCGAGCCGAGACGGTAGGCGATCTCGCCGCTTGCCATACGGGCTTCGGTCACGAGAGTGTAGCCGCCTGTCTTGGCGTAATCAGCTATCGCGTAGGCGTTGGTGATGTTGTCGACAGCATAGGTTGAGCCGGCGATGGCATGTCCGTTGGCATGGTCTTCGATAACGCCGACGTTGAACACGTTGCTGATGGTAACGTCACAGCCATTCGAGAGGTTGCCGACGATGCCGCCGCGTGTCGACTCGGCGGATACGCTTCCGGCGTTGTAGCAGTTGGTGACGGTAGACGTCTTCTGGGTCAGAGCGCCGATAAGGCCGCCGACGCCATTGCGGGCGCCGTGGATTTCGGCATAGTTGGCACAGGCGTCAATATCGGCGAAGCCCTGGACATGTGCGGCAAGACCGCCGAGTGTCATATTGCCGTTGACATAGCCGTAGACTGTCACACCCGATATATGGGCGCGGTGATCGGCGTCGGTTCCTTTGACACTGCCGAACAGACCAAGCATATTGCTGCCGGGCTGATCGATATAAAGACCTCTGACGGTGTGGCCGTTGCCGGTGAACTCTCCGGTAAACGGATGGCTTGTATCTCCTATCGGAGTCCAGTCGTAGTCGCCGAGATCTATGTCGGCGGTCAGCGTGGCCTTGATCGGCTCGGCGGCATCGCCCGCATTGACCTTGTCGCGGAACCAGACGAGTTCCGAGGCCGAGGAAATCACGTAGCGGCCGTCGGCGTCTGTGGCCGGCTCTTTAGAGTTGGTGCCGAACCAGTCGTCGTCGAGTTTGACGGGCTCAATGTTAAATGTCTGAAGGCCCTCGGCGTCGTCGGGAATATTGTAGCGCAGACGCTGGCAACGGTTGCCCGGAGCTGTGGCGACTACGTCATAGAAGCCGTATGTGCCCTCGTAGAGGCCCTCGTCGTCGGGCTCGAGCTCCTTGCCGAGGTATGACACGGTAACCTTGCCGTTCTCGGCCGTGAAATCAACCTTGATGGGGAAATTCCTTACTGCCGTGACGGGCACTCTAACATCGGGAATAGCTCCGAAGTAGGTCTTGTGGGGCACTGCGGTGAAGTTGGGCGAGCGGCCGGCGCGAGGATCGATGATGCGGTGATTACCGATGGGATCGCCGTAGCCGTTCACCTGAATCACGCCTTCGGTGAACGTCAGCTCGGGCTCGGCGGCGACGTCGTGGTCGGCGGGAATGTCGAGAGTGACAGCCTGGGCTTTGTCGGAAGAGCCGAATTTATACTGGTTGGCACTGAGGATGAGCGACGTGCCGTTGGGGACACCGTTATATGTCACGTAGGCCGACATATTGTATATGCCCGCGAGCTTGTTGGCGGGATGACGCAGACCGGAATATTGGATCGCGAGCTGATCGCCCGGCTGGAAGATTTTGCTGCCGGGGCGGTTCACGTTCACAATCTCGCGGTGACACTTCTTGGCGGTGAAGACCTGATAGGCCGACTTGCCGGAGGCATCGGTCATCCGGACAATCTGGCGCCCCTCTTTCAGAAGAACCGTATAGGAACCGTCGGCATTGGCTGTCACTCCCGCGTCGCCGAAGCCTGAATATGTGGCCATTTGCTCGCCGATGACGGGATAGGCAATCTTCACCTCGTTGGCACCGTCGGCCCTGAAGGTATATGAGTAGCCCTCTTCAGTGTCGAGATAATAGAATACGTCGTGCTCGGCATCGACATAATTGCCTGCCACCTTGAGCGCTCCCTGATTATATTTTTCGTTGACGAGCATCTGCGGGTCGACGGCTGATTTGCCCTGGCCTACGGTGATGACATAGGCAGCGGTGTTCTCAGGCCAGATGGCGCTCCAGTATTCGCCTCCCATATATGCCTGCTTGACGCCGGTCGACGAAGCATAGAAGTTGAGGCCGATAGCGTCGTAAGTGACGAGCACTATCGCTGTGCCGGCTCCGACAGCCTTGAGGCTGGCCCAGGCCGAACCCTCTTTCTGTTCTACCTTGATCACCGAGTCGCTCTCCTTGCCGTCGGTATCGATTATGGTGTAATGGAAATCAGGCTCGATGAAGTAGTTGTTGGTGGAGTTCTCGGTGAGCTGCCATGTGCGCATGGCGTGGGCGAGGAACGTATCGCCGACGTTGAGGTCGAGGTATCCTTCCTTGTTTACGTTGACAAAGATGTCGCCGGTCTCGAAACCTTCGTTGGCCTGCACGTCGTGCTTGATTGTCTTGGGCCCGAACGCCTCATAGTCAGATTTTGTAAACATCAGAACCGGGCGTTTGGCAACATCCTTGTTCATTGTGAAATATCCGCCCTGAGTGAGCGTGCCGGGCATCGATGTGCGGTAGTTGTAGACCTGACTGTGGGCAAGGCGGTAGACGAGCACTCTGAAATCACCTTCGACTACCTCTTTCACAGGGTCTACCCTTGTGAAATCAATGAAGTGGAAGAACTTCATGTTGAGCTCGAAAGTGGCGTCTTTGGGGACGGTCACGGTAAAGTTGTCAGACTGAGGTATGGCACCGCTGACATTGACGTTGCCCGTGAGGGTAGCCTGCTTGTAGAGAGTCAGATATCCCTCGTCGGCATGGGCTTTCGAAGGAATGAACGCACAGGAATACGTGTCGCCGTTGAGGGCAAGGAATGTCTTGCGGCCTGCGGTCACGCTCTGGCCGAGCGTGATCGGATGGTTGACACCCTCGCGGCTGTTGACTTTGACGTCGATCGTATAGTCGCCGTTGTCGACAGTCCATGTCGTTCCGTTGGTTTTGTTGCTGACGTATGCCGTGAGGGTGAGCACGGTGATCTGCTGCTTCACGGAATCGCCAACACAGACGTCGATAGTTCCGTTGACGGTCTTGCCGTCTTTGCCGTAGCCGGTGATCACATAATCGCCCGGAGGCGCTGTAAAGGTATACAGCATCTTGTTGACATCGCCGACCGCGACATTCTCGCCGGTGGCCTTCGATTTCATCGACATGGTCGTTGACACGGCGTTCATCTTGACCGTGACCTCGACTGCCGATGCGGTTAATGCGCAGGTGAGAAATGTCATCAGCGCAATAAATGCAGTTTTTAGTCTCATGATGGTTTATTATTGATAAATGTCAGTTCTGATGATAGATGAATTTCCGGCCGTTCTGAATATAGATCTGGCCCGCGACGGGATTGACCACCCGCATTCCCTGGAGATTGTAGATCGGAGCGTCGGAGAGGGTTTCCTCTTCGGCGGCTATTTCGCCGATGGCGCCCCTGTTCGGGTTGAGCGCGAGAAAATGTGCCGGATTGATATAGACCTGATGGGTGCCGAGGAACTCGCCTTCGGGAGTCCACTGGTAGAGTCCGCCGGCGGCCACGAACTCGCCTGCGTCGGTGGCATAGATATATCCGGTGTAAGGGTTGACATAAATGCCGTAGGGCATCTGGATCTTCATTAAGTCTTCACGCACGGTGCCCGGCATGGTTTCCGACACGCCTCTGGCTCCTTTCGTGGCCATGACCTCCACAGGGTCGACCGAAATATAGTTGAAGGTATAGTCGCCCGTATAATATGAGAAACGCGAGCCGATGGCGAAGAAGCGGCCGTCGGTATTGACGCAGTTGTAGGTGGCGGCATATTCCAGGCTCTGGAAACACTCCGGGTCGGGCTTGCCTTCGATCACAGCCTGACAATCGAATATCATCATGCAGGCCGGCACGTCGTAATAGTCGCCGGGCGAGTTTATACACAGATACTGTCCGCTCTGCGACATTTTTCCGTAGAGATTGATGATGTTTGTCTCGACGTTCCGCTCCACTTTCATCGTGGCGGCGTCGATCACACTGACAGTGGTCTCGTATTCATGGTCTTCCTGAAAGGCATATCCGCCCGTATTCGCCACGAAGAGCTTCCCGCGGTAGAGCGCTATGCCCTCAGGCTCATAGCCGACCTCGACGGCATCGACGACCTCGAAGGTGGCGACATCGATTTTCGCCACATAGCCTTTCGTGAAATATTCCATGGCGCCGTTGACCTTACACTCATGGCCGTATGACGAGATATAGACATATCGTCCGTCGGAAGCCAGCTTGCGGTTGTTGGGCACATCCTCGGTGGCAGCCACCGCCTTCCCCTCGGGCGTTATGAACTGAACGATGTTCGACCAGTTGATGGCCATCGCTATCAGGTTGTCGTTGACCTGAATGATGTCGTTAGGCGTATCGCCTAACTTGTATCCGTTGACATCGCGGAACCACTGGTTGCTGACAATACGGCCGTCTTCGAAATAGCTCAGACGTCCGTTGTCAGACTGCCAGTTTCCCTCGTTCAGAAGAATGATTCTCTCCTGAGCGGCTGCCGCCATAACCCATGCGGCAATGACGGCGATAGAAAGTAAAAGTCTTTTCATTTGTGTATTCTGTTACTGATTGAATATGAAAGCGTGAAGCTGAAGGCGCGGCCCGGCATCGGATAGCGCTGAATATGCTCGTACTGAACATCGAACAGGTCGTTCACCTCAAGCGAGGCGGTGAAGCCGCGCCAGCGGCCGGTGAGTTTCAGATCGACATTGTCGTAGGGGGAGAGCACATCGCGGGGGTCGGCATACGACCACATGCGCTCGCCGACATGAAGCTCACTCACGGTAAGCGACAGCCATCGCCACGCCACGATCGCCGTTACGCCCGATGAGAACCGGGGCGAATAGCAGATAGGTTTGTTGTAGGTGTCGGGGCTGTCGGGATTGGTGCGGTTCAGGTCGTCCTGAAGGGTGAACGAGGCAAGGAGCGAGAAAGTCCAGTCGCCCGGCGTATACTGCCCCTGAAGCGTGGCGTTCAGGCCGCGGCAGAATGTCTTGCCGTAATTCATCATCGACCATGTATAGGTTCCCTTGAGCGGGAGACACACAATCCGGTCGTCGATATGATTGATATAGACGTCGGCCTGGGCCGAGGCCATCCATCGGGCCGTGAGATAGTTATACTCAAGCCCGATATTCCACTGCTTCGTATATTCAGGTTTAAGATTCCGGTTGCCGGCCTGAGTGTAATAAAGGTCGTTGAGAGTCGGAACCCGGAATATACATTTATACCACGCACGGGCGCTCAGCCCGCGCCAGCTGTAACCCAGAGTGACCGACGGCGTAACCTTCTGCAGAGGGTCGGCGGCTCCCACCTTAAGGTCGGTATAGTCCTTATAATGCTGATAGAGAGCCGAGGCGGCCAGCCGCAATCCGCGCCACTGCGCCTGAACGGCGGCCACAGCTTTCTGATCGAGGCGCCTGACCGGGCTGAAATGCTTCAGATCAGCCGTGAGCCACGACATGCGGGCGTCGTAACCCACGTTGAAGCTGACCCATTGCCACGGACGCACGGCGTAGGAAGCCGAGGCGAACGCATCGTTCTGATAGTAATGGTTGTCGACCTTGGCCGTGTTCTGATTCTCGGGATAGTCGGTGTTGTAACGCAGATATTCATGAGTGTACTTGGCGTTCAGCTTAACCGTATGCCGGCGCGCAAAGGTATGTTGCCACGACAGCTGCGCGAACAGGTCGGTGTCCCATTCACGCCCGATGTTGGTGTATTTGTCAGAGAGGCGCCGCACTATTCCGCCCGGACATCCGCGCTCCGACACATAGCAATAAACGTGCGACGCGAAACCGCCCCTGAACAGCGCGCTCTCTATTCTGAAATACTCTATATCGGAATTCCGGCGGCGCCCGACCGTATCCTCGAATTCCGATTTATACCTGAACGGATAGTCACCCCGGGAATTGAGATATTCGCCGTCGACAAATCCGCTCCACCCGCGCCGGCTGAACTGCATGTTGGCGCGGCCGCGGCAGGTATGGAACGATCCGGCTCCGGCGAGCACTGTCAGCGAGTCGCTCACAGGGCGGCGCGTCTGAAGATACACAGTTGCTCCCGAGGCATATTCCGAAGCCGACTGACACATATCGAGCTTGTTGGCATTATAGAGCGATACCGATTCAAGCGTCGACAGAGAGAATTTGCCGAGGTCGACAGTACCGTTCTGAGCGTTGGTGATTCTTATGCCGTCGATGTAGACACCGACATGCTGCGAGCCGAGCGAACGGACATTGATGGTTTTAAGGCCGCCGAGACCGCCGTAATCCTTTATCTGCACCCCGGCGAAATATTTCAGGGCGTCGGCGACAGAGGTAGACGAAAGAGCCTGAAGCTTCGGCCCGGCCAACACCTGAGTCGTAGCGAGAGGACGGCGCGTCGCAGTCACCTCGACATCCTTCAGCGTCCGCATGAAAGCGGAGTCGGCCGTCTCTGACGCTGCGGCGGCACTGACCGCGCCACCGCCACACGCGGCAAGACACAGCACTGACGCCAGAGGTCGGAATATTCTATGAAACAAAGTCATTTGCAGCCGGTTAATTCATATTTCACATTCTACAAAGCCACACAACCATACGCGACCACATAGAGAGTAGAATGTAAAAACCCGGTGCGAACATTACGCATCGGGGTTAGATTACAAGCTGCTAAATACTGCTCTTCATCATACGGATATGCCGTATGACGGAGCCATATAATACTGCTGTCCCGTGATCCCGCAGGCGCGAACAAATATCTGGTATAAGAAAAAAGTGGGTCTTCTGACTTATCCCGGTTTCTTAGCGCCTTCCCAACCTTGCGGTCAGTGGCTGAAATGATAAGAAACCCTTGTGCGGGAATTACAGCAGCGGGTACTGTCACGGATTCTCACCGTGTTCCGAGGGCGACTCTTCGCCCACACTCATTCTTGCCGCAAATGTAGCACATATTTTTAATTCATGCAAATTGAAAAGCCCTATAGTCCTGAGGGCGAACTATAGGGCTTATATGGCCTATTGGGCTTATATGGCTCAGAAAACGGCCTTGAAGGTCTCGCTGCCGCGGCGAACGATGTAGATTCCCTTGTCGGGATTGTCTACGCGGCGTCCCTGAAGGTCGTAGTAGACTGGAGCGGCGCTGTCAGCTCCGACGGCGCCGATGCCGCCTTCGGCCGACGCGATCTCAAGCGTACCGGCTTTATCGATGGTGGTCTCGAACTTGTCGGTCTCAACGGGCTCGGCGTCGTTGAGCTTGATGATCAGCTTCTTGCCCTCGGGCGCGACGACGGTCAGCGGTGTGGGCGGCATCATAGTGACGGAAGCCGGGAAGTCGGTCACTTTGTTGATGAGCTCGTAGGTCACTTCGGCCTCTACGCCGTCGGCCTTGGTGACAGTGAATTCAAACGGCTCGGGTTTCGAACGGAAATAGAGACGGTAGACGTCGCCTTCGGGATCGGTGAACGGATAATCGGTTCCGGCGTCATCGAACGAGGGGAACACTTCGTTGTTGCAATACATTATCGATTCAACGTCGGTGAAGAACATCAGCTCGTAGGGGAGCTGGGCATCGTAGTACTCAATGAGGTTGAAGCCGTTCTCGGGCTGCACGGGAGTGTCGGTCTTGTTGAACATCTGGAACATGAAGGGAGCGGCCGATTTGTCGTCGACGTAGAACACGAACTGCTTGTCTTTGACGATCGGCTCGGCGGAAACATAGATGTCTCCCTCGCCGACGAGGTCGAACACGAGCTCACCTTCGGCTGTCGAGAGCAGATCCCTGTCGCCCTGACGGATCTCCGTGAAACGGCAGTCGGGGCCGGCCATGAAATAGAAGAACGAGTTATCCTCGAGGAACGAGATTTCGGTGTCCCCCTCCTTGAGCTCCACGGGGATGCCGAACGGGGTCTTTCCCTGCAAGAGCGAGAAATACTGGGTTCCGGTAGCGTGGACAGTATGGGTGATAGTCGGAATCTTGCGGGCGTCGATAACGACTTCGGTGTCTTCGGCGATACGGACAACGATCATGCTGACGGGCTGATCGACGTTGTTGACCTTAACGCTGTTGACATAATATTCAGGCAGGTTGAAGTTGATCTGGAGCTGGTCGCCGACTTTCATTCTGAATCCGTCGGCAGCGAGAAGTTCCGACATGTCGGTAACCGGCTCGTCGGCAATCCATGCCTTGTCAATGGCTCCCTCGCTGTCGGGGTTGACGAGCCTGACCTTGACAGTGTAGAAAACTTCGGGGAAGTTCACCGTGACAACGATGTTGTCGCCGTCGCTGACACCGAAGGTGGCGCGCTGCGAGTTGTCGAGTTCAACGGGGTTGCCGTTGCGGGTGATGCTATACATCTTCAACGATATGTTGTTCACGCCGATATAGAGGTCGCCATCGTTGTCATCGAAGCGGATTGTCTGGGTGCCCGATTCGAGAGGGATGTCGCGATACGACGAGGCGAAATAGCAGGTCAGGTTCGTGGCGTCGTCGACGGTGACGGTAGCGGAATGGGGATACTTGTCGGCTTCCGACCCGGTAACGATCGTATATTTCGGGCTGGCGTTCCAGTCATAGAGATAGTCTGAGAACTCGCCGTTCTGGAGCCAGGGCGACTGGCCGTTGATGGTTTCGATATAGAAGCCGCTTTTTTGCTTGACAACGAACACCATGCGATGTTGCGGCTCAATGGAGACCGTGTAGGTGTTGACACCGTTGTTGGCATCGAGCACCCGTGAGGTGTTGTCGGTTTTGTCGTCGACTCTGAGTTCTACGGCGGCGGCGTTGTCGATGTCGACCGTCAGAGTGATGTCAGTGGCAGCCGAAGATGAAAAGGCGCAAATGACAGCTGCTACAGCAAAGAGTAGAAATTTCCTCATAATGAAGCTGATTGATGAGAGGCCCGTATGAGTTATTCTTTCAGCCAGTAAGACGGACGAGCCTCTTTAGGCCGCCTCAGGCATTGATTCGCAACAAAAATAGCAAAATTTCTTAACATTCGGTAAACTTTTGCTAAAAATTTCATCAAAAAGCCCTATAGTCCTCCGGGGAACTATAGGGCTTATAGGGCTAATAGGGCCTATTGGGCTTATAAGGCTTAGAAGACCGCCTTGAAGGTCTCGCTGCCGCGGCGAACGATGTAGATGCCCTTGTCGGGATTGTCTACGCGGCGGCCCTGAAGGTCGTAGTAGACAGTGGCGGCGCTGTCGGCTCCGACGGCACCGATGCCGTCGGTCTTCTTGAAGACACCTTTGAAGATTACACCCTTGACGACATCCTCGCGAACGGCGGTATAGCTGTCGCCGGCATCGACTGAGTCATCCGAGCCGTCGGCCACGCGGGTGAGATAATCGAGCACATAGCCTTCAGCTGGAACGGCCACAAAAGTGACGGTCTCGCCTATGGTAAGCTCGACGCTGGTCACCTTCTCGTCGCCGCTGACAATGAACAGCTCGCCGACGGTCTTGCCGTCGACAACGGTCGCTGTTGTCGACACACGGACTGACGGTTCGGGAGTATTGGCATCGAGGATATAGATGAAATTCTTCCATTCATCGGCCTGACGATATGCGGGAATAGCTCCGACGGGCACGTGGACAATGCAGTTTTCGTTCATGTCGCGGAAAGCCTCGTAATAAGCCTTCGCAGGCTTAGCCGATTCGGCATAGAGGTCGATTATGCCCGAGTTGGCGAAAACCTGGGTGCCGATAGAGGTCACGGTTGCGGGAATGGTGAACTCTTTCATCGCTGTGCATCCGGCAAACGTAGAGTCGTAGATCTTTACGACAGCGGCGGGAAGTTCAACCGATTCGAGCTTCGAACAGCCATTGAACACGTTAGCGCCGATAGCGCGCTCGTTGAAGGTCGGGAAATCGTTCTGATCCTTAAGGGTCGAGGGGAGGGTTATTCCGGTAATGGCAGTAGCCGAGAAGGCCCATTCGCCGAGAACCTCGACCCCTTCGGGCACGACGATATGGCCCGTCAGATCATTGGCGTCAGCGAATGTCGAATAGATTTTCTTCACCGACTTCGGAAGCTTGACGGTCTGAAGCTTGGTAGCCGAAAATAGCTGTTCGGGCATAGCGTCTTCGCGGGCTACGACCCACACGGGGTTTTCGACATCTTCCATGCCGCGGGGCACCATGATATTCTCACCCCCGGCCACAAACTGCGCGTCGGTGAAATCAATGTCGGTCAATACGCCCGAGGTTGCTTTCCAGCGTTCGTCGCGGCCCGTCAGCGAGCGTATCAGACGCAGATCGGTTCCGTTGAGAGGGCCGGCCACGGTCAGTTTCTGCAGCGTGGTGACGTCTTCGGTTTTTATAAACGTGTTGAGTGTTCCGGCTTCGGTGAGGGTCACGCTCAGTTCCTGACGGCCCTCGGCGAATGCGGGGATAGCCCCGGCCACAACGGCCAGGGCTATGATTGAAGATTTGATTCTGGATGTCATTTTATAATTATTCCTGATATTATTTTCCAAGAGCTACTTTGTAGGTTTTCGAACCGACCTTGACGAGGTAGATACCTTCGGGGGCAGCTACTCTTTCAACGGGGGCGGCAATGCCGAGAGCAACGGTCAGACCGGCGGGAGTATAGACGGCATAGGCCTGTCCAGCGCCTCCTGAGATAACGATTTCAGAGCCGACAGCCCTGACGCTGACAGCGTCGGCGCCGATACCGTCGAGACCGAGTTTGCCGGCGGCATATTCATTCGAGGGAGCTGATTTGCCTTTGTCGAACACACAGACAACGCTGAAGCGGTAGCTCTTCTCGACGTCGATTCCGCCCTGACTGAAGGTTGTCGCAGCCTGGGGAGCCTCATTGAGTGTCTTACCGTTGCAGAGAACGTCGTAGCCCTGCAGGACAACATCTTCGGCGGCAGCCGGAATATACGTGATGTCGTCGATGCAGAGGCCCCACTTGTTGGCCGAGGTGCATCGGATAGCGAAATACTGGGTTCCGGCGGGAACGTCGACCTTGAATTCAGTCCACTTGCTGCCTACTTCGCCCGGAACTTCCTCGACCTTGACAAACGAGCCGGTGCTTTCGCGGAACTGGTCGTCGGTGGTGAGGAACTCGAAGGTCTCGTTACCGTCCTGAGATGTCAGCGAGCGTGCCCAGAACGAGATTGTCTGTGCGTTGCCGCTCAGACGCGGCGAGATGAGCCAGTCGTCGTTGTGGGCGGCGGCCGAAGAGAACGAAATGAGCATCTGCTCGCCGCTGTGGGGCGCATACATCGGGTCGGAGTCGAGTCCGAGCTGGCGCGCGTTGAAGACTATGAAAGCCTGGGGAGCCGAGCAGTTAGTCCACATCGGAGCATCCTGGATGTAGATTGTCGATTCGAGGTCGAGGTCGACAGTCTGCCAGTCGCCGATATTCTCGATGATGAACGAATTATAGTTCTCGAAGTTGTCGGTTGTCGAGGGGCCTGCCTTCATGTCGGGAGCGCTCCAGCTGAGGTCGACGGTCGAGGCGCTCTCGTTGAACGAACCCTGCAGGTCGGTGACGACGGGGAAGATCGGGCGCACGACGATAGCCTTGACAGTGTTCGAGGTGTTGTTCGAGGTGTCGGCATCACCTTCATAGGTGACTGTGGCATAGTATTCCGAAACGTCGGGATAGCTGACGTCGGGGGTCAGGGTGAATTCAAATTCACGCTGCTCGCCGGCGGGGAGGGCTGTTCCGTTGATGACGTCGATCTGCTCGCCGTCGCGGTAGAGGGTGACGGTGAACGCATCGGCGTCTTTCGAGCCGAGGTTCGAGACTGTGGCCTTGAACACACCCGGTTCGCCGGCATTGAAGGTTGCGGGAGGTGTCAGAACGTCGAGCGAGAGGTCTTTCTCGGCGCGGTTGCGGACAACGATGTTGTCGAGATGGATCGACGTCAGCGAGTAGTCGCAGTCGACGCGGAAGCCCAGACGGATAAAGTCTTTGTTGGCATAGGCGGGAATCGGGAACGAAGCCTTGCGCCAGCCGCTGATGCCTGCCGTGGCGTTCATGTCGATGACGCCGACAGGCTCAAAGTCTACGCCGTTGCCGCTGATAAGCAGGGTAATCTTGTCTTCGCTGTGGTTCTTGTGGTAGTAGTTGAACTCGACAATCGGAGTGGCGGCATCCTTGAGCGAAATCTTTCCGCTGGTCAGTATGCCCCACGACTGCTCGATTCCGGGCTGATAGGAAATCATGCCGTTGTCGAGGTCGTAGGCCTGACATGAGGGATAGACGCCGGCTTCGGTCAGGCCCCATGTCGAGGAAGGATCGCTGACCTCGGGGCGCCATGTTTCGTAGGTCGGAGCTGCGTTGGGGAACGACTCTTTCCAGGGCAGTGAGTAGGGCGTTCCCATGATGATGACGTTCGAGGGATAGCCGTAGCCGTAGCCCTGATCGCTGACGGCATAGACATAGTAGGCTACCGAGCCCTGCTGGCCGGGAAGAACGGGAACCTCCGAGAAGGTGCGCTCGGTGATATTCTCGGCAGCCGACTCGATATCGCCGTTGACGAAATTCTGACGGCCGACGTAGTATTTCAGCGTGGCGGGGTCGATATATCCTCCGTTGCGGCCTTCGGTGGGAGCGTCCCAGGTCAGCACGGCCTTGCCGTCTTTCTCCTGAAGGTGGATATTGTTGGCGGGGCCGGGAATATCGGGACCGATAAAGGCTGAAGCCGTAGACTCAAGACCCTGTCCGATCTCGTTCTCGGCGAAGATGCGGAAACTGTTGTCCCCCCTGGCGCAGGTTATGTTCTCGTGGGTCAGCGCGGCGCCGGGAGCGGGGTTGGTGAACTTCTTGATGATGCGGTCGCCGTGGAAGAGCGAGATGCTCTTTATAGATGTCAGGGGCGCGCCGTCGATGCTCGTCGAGGGAGCGTGGAAGCTGACGCTGCATTTCAGAGCGCCCTTGTCGGCGGGCGTGACGGTGAGGTCTGCGATTGCAGCGGGAGCCTTGACAGAGGCGGCGCGGACAACTTCGATGTCGTCGATGAAGATGTTATAGCGCTCGCGGTCGCTGACCTGGTGGATGCCGAGATAGCCGGGGCCTGTCGCCGTCGGGCGGAACTGGATGGTAATCTGGCGCGGCTCCTTGTTGTCGGTCGCCATAGTCGGGAGAATCTCCTTGGTCATTCCTTCAACGGTGGGCTCGGTTCCGAACCATACGTTGAACTTCTCGACATAGCTGCGCGTCGACACATTGAAGCGCATCGTGTAAATATAACCGCTGTCGAACTTCATCGGGGGAGTGATCAGCCAGTCGTCCATGTCGTTGGTAACGCTGTAGCCGCTCTTTGCGCGCTCTTCGTCCCACGTCCAGTATTTGCCGTCGTGGTTGGCGTCGATAACGGTGAAGAGGTTGAAGTTGTCGGCGTTGGAGAAATTCTCGGTGTAGGGGATGCTGAAGGCTTCGCCGACGAGAATCTTGTTCGACGGTGTGGTCTCGCCCTGAGTTTCGCCTACAAAGGTGACGACGTCGTAGTAGTAATAGGTCAGGCGCGATACTTCGAGGCGGTCAGTGATGGTTCTGTCGGTAGTCTTGTCGCAGACGACAATATTGCCGGGCTGGCGTATCACGCGGTAGCTGACCTTGGCGGGATCGAAATATCCATTGTGGGCCGAACCCTTGGGAGCATCCCAGGTGAGGGTCGCCGTCTCGCCGCTGAAAGAGAGCTTGACGTTCTCAAGCGGCAGCGGGGTGTCGACACCGATCCATTTGCGCTCTTTCGACTGGGGGCCTTTGCCTGAGTCGTTGCGGGCGCAGGCTGTGATGGTGTGCATACCGACAGGCACGCTGCTGAGGGTAGTGGTGACCTTGGCTCCGGCATTGGCTTCGCCCGATTCGATTTCGACATCGTCGAGCATGACAGTCCATTTCACTTTTCCGGTCAGAGCCGAGCCGTCGTAGGCCTTGGAGGGCATTGTGAAGCTGACTTTAATGTCGGAAACGGAATTGACATCGTAGTCGGCTTTGAAGTCGGTCAATTCGCCGGGCGCTTTTGCGGCAGCGCCCTGAGAACGGGTGTAGAGACCGGCGAACTCTTCATTGCCGTCGAAGAGCTTGATCAGAGTGGCGGCGCCGGTTTTGGGGTCGACTTCATATAGGCCGTTGGATCTCTCGGTGCAGGCTGCCCAGAAAAGGCGCCCGGTTGCCATGTCGAAGGTCATCGACTGGGTGAAGGCAGGCTTGAGCCCGGTAGCGCCGACGGTGGTCAGCTTACCGGTCTCCTTGTTGACGGTGACGAGATTTCCGGCGGCCGTGATGCCATAGAGAGTTCCGTTGACATCGCTTGCGAGAGTGAACAGAGGTGTCTCGAGAGCCGAGATGGGGGTCACTGAGGCATCGGCTTTCGACATCGTGCCGAACACATAACCTGTTCCGGCGGCATTGCGGAAGCAGCCGTAGATGGTTTCGGTTGTCGGGTCGTAGGTGAGGTCGGTGCAGAGGCTCGTGTTATCCACACGGAAGCTCGAGAGCAGTTCCCACGTATCGGCATCGGCGATGCGGTAGTAGGTCAGGAGCGCACCCATGGCTTCGGCATAGTAGATAAAATAATATTTGCCGTTGGCATAGGTGGCGCCGGCATTGGCGAGCATATTCGGCGACGTAACCAGAGAGGTGAACGTCAGATCGGCAGATGCCGGGAAACTGTAGATGCCGTAGGTCTTGTCTGAAGCACCTCCTGCGGCATATGAAATCAGCGAGCCGTAGAGCACCGGGGTTTCATCGGCTACTTCGGCGCGCATGGGGGGCTTGACAGTGGCAACTTTCTTCGCCTTGGGAAGGCGGAAGTTGGCTTTCGAAGCCGGCTGGGGCCCTATTAGCCCCTGAGTGAGGGCCGGTTCAGACTGCTGCGTAATAACCCGGGGCGTCTGGGCGGTCATGAGACCGCACATAACGCAGAGAGCCGTAACAACAGTAAAAATGCGTTTTTTCATGCTTATTTTTATTTTGATGATTTGCAGATAAGCTGCCCGTATTCGGCTGTAGGGAGTGCCTTTGGCACGTTTCATACGCGACTGATAATCAATCGGCTGCAATGCGACGTGCCAAAGGCACTAACCTTTACCCACAAATAGACGGGTAGCATGATAAATATAAATATTGAAAATCATTAGATTACAATCTGCTATATTACCCATGGTTACCCGAATTAGTGAGTAAGAGCACGATACGCCACTATGGATATGCCGCTCTCCCTACCAAACATTACCTAAATGGTTGATTTTGCATAGCAAATAGGATATTACGAACTTCGGATAGTCCCATTTGTGGGTAAAGGATAGTGCCAAAGGCACGTCCCTACGCCAGAGCGATTCGATGATTGATTTTATTTTCTGACGGCTACCTTGAAGATTCTGTCGCCGACCTTGACGAGGTATATGCCTTCGGCAGCGGCAATCTTTTCGGTCGGGGCGGCAACGCCCAGAGCCGCGGTCAGGCCGGCCGGAGTGTAGACGGCATAGGTCTGTCCGGCAGCGCCGGTAATGACAATCTCGCCACCGGCTGAGGTTACGCTGACATTGTCGGCACCGATGCCTTCGAGGCCGAGCTTGCCGATGGCATACTCGTTCGAGGGAGCCGAGAGGCCCTTGTCGTAGACACAGACAATGTTGAAGCGGTAACCGCTGTTGATGTCGATGTCAGGCTGGCTGTAGGTTATCTGCTGGACAGGCGAGTTATTGAGGGTCTGGCCGTTGCAGACAATGTTGTAGCCCTTGAATTCGACGTCGCTGGCTGCGGCGGGAGTATAGGAGATGTCATCGACGCAGAGGCCCCACTTGCTCGACGAGGTGCAGCGGATAGCGAAATACTTTGTTCCGGCGGGAACGTCGACCTTGATTTCTGTCCAGATGTCGTCGATTTCGCCCGAGACTTCGTCGTTTCTGACATAGCTCTCGAGGTCTTCACGGAAATCTCCGTCGGTGGTGAGGAACTCGAACGACTCCTTGCCCGACTGGGTTGTCAGAGCGCGAACCCAGAACGAGATTGTCTGGGCGTTGCCGCTCAGGAGCGGCGATACGATCCAGTCGTTGTTATACTGGGCGTATGAAGCGAACGAAACGAGCATCTGGTCGCCGCTGTGGGGGGCGAACATGGTGTTCTCGACCTTGCTGATGTCAATGCCGAGCTCGGTCGGATTGAAGACGATGAAGGCCTGGGGGTCGGTGCAGTTCTGCCACAAGGGGAGACCCGAGATAAAGATTGTCATCGCGCCGTCGACATCGACAGTTCTCCAGTCGCCGATATTTTCGGTTATGAAGGCGTTGTAGTTCTCGAAGGTGTCGGTTGTCCGGGGGCCTGACTTGAGGTCGGGAGCGCTCCACGAGAGGTCGACGGTAGAGGTGGCCTCGTTGAACGTGCCCTGCAGATCGGTTACTACGGGGAGAATCGGGCGCACGACAACGGCCTTGACGGTTTTCGAAGTGTTGTTCGAAAGGTCGCCGTCGCCTTCGATATTCACGACAGCCTGATACTTCGAGAAGTCGGGATAAGTCTCGTCGGGGGTCAGAGTGAACTCATAGTCGCGGGTGTCGCCGGCGGCGAGATTGGTTCCGTTGACAATGGCAGCCTGCTGTCCGTCGCGGTTCAGCACAACGGTGAAGACATCGGCGTTGCGCAGTCCGACGTTCGAGACAGTGGCGGTGAACACGCCCGGCTTGCCTGCCTCGAAACGGAGCGGAGCGGTGAGCTTCGTTGCGGCAAGGTCTTTATCGGAAAGGTTACGGACAACGATTCTGTCGATATGAACCGACGTCATCGAGTTTCCGCAGTCAACGCGGATAGCGATCTGGATATACTCTTTATTGCCGTAGGCCGGGATGGGGAACGAAGCAGTCTTCCATCCGTTGCCATCGCCGCTGGCGCTCATGTCGACAGTTCCGGCCGGATTGAAGTCTACGCCGTTGTCGCTGACAAGGAGCGTTATCTTGTCGTCGCTCCCCTTCTTGTGGTAGTAGTCGAATTCAACAACAGGGTTGGCGGCCTCTTTGACCGAGATTTTTCCGCTGGTCAGCACCGACCATGAATTCTCTACGGCGGGCTGATAGGAAATCAGACCGCTGTCGCCGTCAGAAGCCGTACACGAGGGATAGACGCCGCTTTGGGCTGTGCCCCATGTCGACGACTCGTCGCTGCTCTCGGTGCGCCAGGTATCGTAGGTGAGATTGGCATTGGGGAACGATTCTTTCCATGGGAGAGCGTATGGGGTTCCGAAGAGAATGGAGTTCGAAGCGTAGCCGTCGCCGATGCCCTGCTCGTTGACAGGATAAACGAAATAGGCTACAGACTCCTGTTCGGTCGAAATCTCGGGAACCTCTTCGAAGCGGCACTCGGTAAGGTTCATGGCTGTCGGCTCAACCTGACCGGTGACGAAGTTCTGGCGTGCGACATGGAATTTCAGCTTCGCGGGGTCGATATAACCGCCGTTGTGTCCGGCCTTTGGAGCGTCCCATGTCAGGATTGCCTTGCCGTCTTTCTCTTCGAGATGGATGTTCGTGCATCGTGCGGGCATATCGGGACCGATAAAGAAGTCGGCAGTGGCTTCGAGGCCTTTGCCTTCGCTGCTCTCGGCATAAGCGCGCACCTTGTTGGCGCCTGCGCTGCAGACGATGTCGGCCTGAGTCAGCAGGTCGCCGGGCTTGGGATTGCTGAAAGTCTTTATGAGACGGTCGCCATGGTAGAGCGTGACGCTCTTGAGCGATGTCAGAGCCTCGCCGCCGATATTCTTGGAGGGAGCGTGGAAGCTGACGGTGAATTTCAGGGCGCCGTTGGGGGCGGGGGTTACGGTGAGATCTTCGATGGCTGCGGGAGCCTTGACAGAGGCCGAGCGGTCAACCTCGATGTCGTCGATGTAGAAGTTGAAGCGCGCAGCGTCGCTGACATGGTGGAAGCCGAGATAGCCGCTGCCGGCCGACGGACGGAAGCGCACTTCGAACTGGCGCATTTCGGTGTTGTCGGTGACTGTGGTCTCGAGGATTTCGGTAGTCATGCCTTCGACAGTAGGCTGAGTGCCGTACCAGACGTTGAACGACTCTTTATATCCGCGTGTCAGCGCTTTGAAGCGGAGAGTATAGATGTAGTCGGCTTCGAACTTCAGCGTCGGAGTGATCAGCCAGTCGTTCATCGATTCCTTGAGGCTGTAAGAGCTCTTTGCACACTGGTCTTCCCAGACCCATGTCTTACCGTCTTTGTTGGCGTCGATGACAGTGAAAAGCTTGAAGTTTTCGGAATTCGAGAAGTTCTCGCTGTAGGGGATGGCGAAAGCTTCGCCGACGAGCACGGTGTTGGTTGAGGTAGTAGCGCCTTCTGCGTCGCCGACGTATGTTATGACGTCGTAATAATAAGAGGCCAGACGCGAGAGGTCGAGCTTATCGGTGTAGCTCGTCTGGGTTGTCTTCTGGCATACGGTCACGTTGCCGGGCTGGCGTATGACGCGGTAGTTGACGGCAGCGGGGTCGAAATAGCCGTCGTGGGCGCCCTTGACGGGAGCGTCCCATGAGATGGTGGCCTGATCGCCGCTGACGGTCAGTTTGCAGTTTTCGAGGGGGAGCGGGGTGTCGACACCGATCCATTTGCGCTCGCTCGCCTGAGGGCCTTTGCCCGAGCTATTGCGTGCGAAAGCGCTGATTGTGTGCATGCCGACGGTGCCGCTGCTGAAGCTCAGGGTCACGGTTTCGCCGGGATTGGCTTCGCCGAGGTCGAGGTCTTTGTCGTCGAGCGATACAATCCAGTCGATTTTGCCCGACAGAGCTGTTCCGTCGAAGGCTTTGGCCGGCATTTTGAAGCTTACGTTGACGCCGTCGAGGGTAGTGATGTCGTATTCGGCCTTGAAGTCGGTCAGTTCGCCCGGAGCCTTCGCGTCGGCGCCCTGACTGAGGGTGTAGATTCCGCAGAATTCCTCGCCGTTGTCGAACTTCTTGATCAGAGTGGCCTTGCCGGTGGCCGGGGCAATCTCATAGAGGCCCGAGGATGTCTCGGTGCAGGCGGCCCAGAAAAGACGCCTCGACGCCATGTCGAAGGTCATCGACTGGACGTAGTCGGGACGTATGCCGGTCGAGCCGACGGTTGTCAGCTTGCCGTTTTCCTTGTCGACGGTGCAGAGAACGCCCGACGAGTTGATGGCGTAGAGAGTGCCGTCGACGTCGCAGGCAAGGGTGTAGAGAGGATTCGTCATTTCGGCGATCTGGGTGACTGCGCCGGTTTTCGACACCGAGCCGAACAGATAGCCGTCTTTGGTTGACTTGCTGAAGCAACCGTAGATGGTTTCGGTTATCGGGTCGTAGGCGAGGTCGGTGCAGGGGCCGATATCTCTGTTGCGGGTGCTCGAGAGTATCTCCCATGTAGAGGCGTCGGCGACCACGAAATAGGTGAACAGGGCGCCGCTCGAATCGAAGTAGTGGAAGTAGTAATACTTGCCGTTGACATAGACGCCGCCGGCGTTGGCAGGCTGTTTCGCCCAGATGTTGACCGGGGTGAGAGTCAGATCTGACGATGCCGGGAAGCTGTAGACACCGGCCGAAAGGTCGAGACCGTCACCGGTGATCAGCGAGCCGTAGATGACCGGAGCGTCGGCCTCGGCACGCATGGGAGGTCTGACACTACCGGTGACTTTCCCCGTCGGAAGAGCGGGAACATTGGATTTTATTGCCGGTCTCGGCCCGATAAATCCCGTGAACGGACTCGATGCCGAATGCCGGGTCACAGACTGCGCGGAGGCGGCAACAAAAAAGCCGCACATGACGCACAGAGCCATGACGGCAGCAAAGATGCGTTTTCTCATGCTGGAAGTTTTAAAGTTGTTTATGAATGTAGAATTAATGATGAATATCTGATTTCAGTAAAATCGCGAGCGACGTTGCGAAGTTACGAATAAGCCCCCGACATAGCGGCAGCGTGGTGTTAAAGTTGGTTAAAAAATTGCCAAAATGCCAGAGTTTAACACTACTGAAAAAATACAGCACGGCCTTTTAAGGGCCGTGCTGCAATGGGTTTTATGACTTATCAGTCTAATTAGACCAATTAGACTAATCGGAAATTCAGATCGAAAGGCGTCGCAGAGTGTCGAGCAGCTCGCGGTTGATCGGCTTGTCGTTTTTGATGGCTTTCGAGAAGGGAACGTAGACGATCTCGTCGTTGCGGATTCCGATCATGACGTTGCGCTGGTCTTCCATGATGGCGTCGATGGCGGCGGCACCCATACGCGAGGCGAGGATGCGGTCGTGGGCCGTCGGCGATCCGCCGCGCTGAAGATGGCCGAGAATCGACACACGCACGTCGTAGCCCGGATATTCTTTCTCGACGCGTTCGGCCAGAGCCATGGCTCCGCCGGTGACGGGACTTTCGGCCACGAGCACTATCGACGAATTCTTGCTCTTCCGGAAGCCGTTCTGGATGAGTTCAGCAAGCTGGTCGACCTTGGTCGATATCTCGGGAATGATGGCAGCTTCGGCGCCGGCGGCGATAGCGCCGTTGAGGGCGAGGAATCCGGCGTCGCGCCCCATGACTTCGATAAAGAAGAGGCGCTCGTGGCTGGTCGCTGTGTCGCGGATTTTATCGACACATTCCATTATGGTGTTCAGGGCAGTGTCGTAGCCGATCGTTGTGTCGGTTCCGTAGAGGTCGTTGTCGATCGTGCCGGGCAGTCCTATGATCGGCAGGTTGAATTCGTTGGCGAAGATTCGGGCGCCTGTCAGCGAGCCGTCGCCGCCGATAACGACGAGGGCGTCGATTTCGTGGCGGCGCAGGTTGTCGTAGGCGAGCTGGCGTCCTTCGGGGGTCTGGAACTCCTTGCAGCGGGCTGTCTTCAGAATCGTTCCGCCGCGGTTTATGATGTTCGAGACGTTCTGGGTCTTGAATTCCTCGATTTCATCGGTGATGAGGCCGCGGTAGCCGCGGTATATTCCTTTGACTTTGAGTCCGCCGTAGATGGCCGAGCGCGTGACGGCGCGGATTGCAGCGTTCATTCCGGGGGCGTCGCCTCCGGAGGTCAGGATGCCGATACATTTGATCTGTGACATAGCGTTGGATAATCTCTACTGTTAGTTGTTTCTGTGAGGGCGTAAAGATAATGATTTTTCTCAGAACAGGCAAAGAATCAGCACCTGAGCGGCGACTACGCGCAGAAACATCGTCAGCGGGTAGACCGTAGAATAGGCCACTGCCGGAGCGTCGCTGCCCGAGCTGTTGCCGGCGTAGGCGAGGGCCGGGGGATCGGTGTAGCTGCCCGAGAAGAGACCGGTTATCGTCAGGTAGTTGATTTTGTAGACGCCGCGGGCTATGCAGCCGACTATGAGCAGGGGCACGAAGGTTATTATGAAGCCCCAGATAACCCACCACATGCCCTGGAGGTTGAAGACGGTTTCGGCGAATCCGTCGCCCGACGATATTCCGACGGAGGCGAGGAAGAGGCATATCCCGAGCTCGCGCATCAGCAGCGATGCCGACGTCGAGGTATAGGTGACGAGTTTGAGCTTATAGCCGAAACGGCTCAGCAGAATGGCCACGATAAGAGGGCCGCCGGCGAGGCCGAGCTTCATTCCGAATCCGAGGTTGACCGAACCGAGGATTATACCGAGCATTATGCCGACGAAGATGGTTATTATGTTGGGCTGGTTGAGTCGTTTGAGCGAGTTGCCCAGACGGGCGGCCACGCGGTTGATGTCGTTGATGCCGCCGACCACGGTTATGCGGTCGCCCATCTGAAGGCGCAGGCTGGGCGAGGCAAGGAGGTCGACGCCGGCGCGGTTGACACGCGTCGCGTTGAGGTTATAGGCGGCGCGCAGGCGAAGGCTTCCGAGGGCAACGCCGTTGATCTCGCTTTTGGTTATGACGATCCGGCGCGACACTACGGTCGATGGCACTTCTTCCCATTCGAGTTCGATTTCGGGGCCTATGACGGTGCGGAACACTTCCTCGTCGTCGGGCGACATGACGACGTAGAGCTTCTCGCCGAGGGTCAGCACGGTCGAGCTGGTCGGGATGCTGACCTGCCCGTCGGGGGCCATTATCCTCGACACTACGAAGTCGCGCCCGATGACTTCGTGGAGCTCGCGCAGATTCTTGCCTTCGAGGCGCGGGTTGGTAACTTCGAAGGTGATGACATGGGGCTGATGGTGGTTGGCCTCGGCTTCGTCGTCGATTTTCTTCATTTCGTCGGCCACCTTTATCTTGAAGATTCCTTTGATGACGAACATCGAGGTTATGATGCCGACGACTCCGAGGGGATAGGCGGCGGCGTAGCCCATCGACATTGTGTTGATGGCTTCGGCGGTGTCGGCTGTCTGCTGGGCGGCGGCAAGTCCGGGGGTATTGGTGACGGCGCCGCTCATGACGCCGACGAGGGCGGCGATGTCGGTGTGGCCGTCGATATAGAATATCGCGAGCACTATTCCGACGTTGAGCAGAATCATCAGAACGGCCAGACCGTTGAGAACTATGCCTCCTTTTTTGAACGACGAGAAAAACGAGGGGCCGACCTGAAGACCTATCGAGAAGATAAAGAGTATGAGGCCGAATTCGCGGATGAATTTCAGCACTTCGGGGTTGACCGTGTAGCCGAAATGCCCCATCAGAATACCCATAAACAATACGAAAGTGACGCCAAGCGACACTCCCGCGATTTTTATCTTTCCGAGGAAACAGCCCGAGGCGATGACGAAGGAGTAGAGCACCAGAGTGCTTGCCAGCGATATGTTTCCGGGACCGAGAAGTTCAAGGAACCAATTCATAAAATGAACAGTTAATGACAGAAAAAGACAGCCTGTTCCGGAATGTTGGTTCCGAAACAGGCCGCAAAGTTACGAAAAAAGGGCGAGAAAAACCAATCGGCCTCGGCCGGCTCTGTCGATGTCAGATGCTCGCGGCGGGGGTCACACGGCGGTAGATGCGCCTGAAGTTGTTGTCGGTGGCGCTGAGCTCGGCGGCGCGGGCGCCGTAGTCGGCGCCCCAGATCGCCGGCAGCAGGTCGGCGATATAGCGGCGCTCGTGGTCGCGCTCGATGGCTGTGGCCACGAGGCGGTCGATATGGCGGCGGTAGCGTTCGAGATCGATGGCGGCCAGATAGCGGGCGGCGCTGACGATGAACTGGCCTGTCGAGTCGACGGCTATCATGTTGTCGACGAGGCCGGGAAGGTCTCTGTCGCAGTCGTCGATATGGTTGGCCAGATATTCGTAGGTCAGGAGGCCGTCGGTGTCGCGGGCGAGTTCTTTCTTCAGAGCTGAGGTCATGAGGTCAGTCTTTCTTTGTCAGTGAGATTCCCTTGCGGAGAGCTTCTTCGTTGAGGGGAATCAGATGGTGGTGGCGTTCGGGCAGAACTTTCTTAAGGCCTTTCAGAACGCTCTCTACGGGAACCATCGGACGCACGCCGAGCAGTCCGCCGAGAACAATCATGTTGAAGGTCTTTGAGTTGCCCATCTCGAAGGTGGCTTCCATTGCGGGCACGGCCACGGCGTTGATGTCGGGGCGCGTCGGGGCGCGGTGGATGCCGTAGGGGTCGTAAAGGAGTGTGCCCCCTTTTTTGACTTTGGGCTCGAATTTGTCGAGGCTCTGCTGGTTGAGGGCTACGACACAGTCATATTCGTCGAGCACGGGCGAGCTGATAGGCTTGTCGCTGAGGATTACGGTCACGTTGGCCGTGCCGCCGCGCTGTTCGGGGCCGTAGGAGGGCATCCAGGTGACTTCGAGGTCGTCCATCAGTCCGGCGTAGGCGAGGATTTTGCCCATCGACAATACGCCCTGTCCGCCGAATCCGGCTATAATGATTTCTTCTTTCATGGCTTAACGGTGTTTTTGATGTCTCCAAGAGGATACTTGGCGTGCATGTGTTCCTCCATCCATTTGTTTGATTTGTCAGGTGTCATCTTCCATCCGCTGTTGCAGGTGGCAACGATCTCGACAATGCTGGTGCCTTTTCCGGCCATCGAGTTCTCGAAGGCCTGACGGATGGCTTTCTTGGCGCGGCGCACTGCTGCGGGGGTGTGGACGCTCTGGCGGGTGATATAGCAGGTTCCGTCGAGTCCGGCCATGAGATCGCCCATCTTCAGGGGATAGCCGTTGAGGTCGGCGCGGCGGCCGTAGGGGCAGGTGGCTGTCTTCATGCCTTCGAGGGTTGTCGGGGCCATCTGGCCGCCGGTCATTCCGTAGATGGCGTTGTTGATGAAGATAATGGTGATGTTCTCACCGCGGTTGGCGGCGTGGATCGATTCGGCGGTTCCGATGGCGGCGAGGTCGCCGTCGCCCTGATAGGTGAAGACCATGCGGTCGGGCATGAGGCGCTTCAGGGCTGTTGCCACGGCGGGAGCGCGTCCGTGGGCGGCTTCGACCCAGTCGACGTCGATATAGTTGTAGGCGAAGACGGCGCA
>ERZ836877.853-NODE-853-length-49779-cov-3.079157_pt1 | contig 49779 bp, 31 predicted proteins | sample MGYA00519469_ERZ836877 | MGnify/ENA primary metagenome ERZ836877 (study PRJEB31850, sample SAMEA3708809) | human gut metagenome | biome: human gut; feature: human-associated habitat; material: faeces | place: China | collected 2014 ...
GGCGTTCGTTAGTCAAAAAGAGACTCTTCAGAAACCCTATAGCCTTATAAAGCTCTCGCCGAGGGCCTTTGCCTCGCCTTCCAGCTTGATGACGGTGCCATGACGCAACGTCACCTTGTTTCCAGAGCTGTCAACGCAACTAATTGACTGCGGTGCGGAGAAGGGCTTGCTCTCACCCAGGGACGCACTCACCTGAATGCCGGTCTGCCCATGATAGGTGGCGATCATGTCGGTGTAGAGCATGTACACGCCATCGACATTCACCATCGTGGGGCCCTCGTTGCCCGTGGCAATGTTGGTGTTGACCAGGTGCCATCCATCAGGTGACATGCTCGAATTCGCATAGATCTGATTGTTGACGCCGTCCTTCTTGGTTATCAGGTAATAGGTGTCCCCATCCTTGTAGATGGAAGAATCGATGTAATTGTCCGATGCCTCGAGACCCTGAATCTCGAACGCGGTGGAAGCGTCAAGTTTGAGCCCCTGCGGGAAGTGCTTGCCGGAACCACTCGTAGACGAGGCAAGGCCGTTGTTCGAGATATCGACCTTGACGGCATAGACCTTCATCCTGTCACTTTCGGGCTGACCATGGTAATCGCCATAGTAGCCAGCCGAGAATATGATGTAGGTGTCTCCGTTGTCATCCACGAACCACTCGGGTGCAACGACATCGAAGTCGGAGATACCGAACGGCATGGACGACAGAGAGATGCCATCGTAACTTCCGCCGTTGATAAGACCCAGACCCTCAGGCTGCGTCCAGTCGACAAGGTTCTCGGAATAGGAAATCATGGGATAGAAGCGCCCGTTGTTCCTGTTCCAGTTGGAGAGCATGTAGAACGTCCCATCCTTGAACATGATGCTTGGGTCGTGGAGCGGATCCGCGTTGCTCGCAAACGGGGTGCTAGCCTTGGTGAAATTGATGCCGTCACGGGTGTAGCACAGCGCAGTCTCGAAGCCTGCGCCTTGACCGGGCGTGTCTATGAAGAACGACCCGAGGAACAGATCCTGCTCGCTCGTGTCATTGATGCCATACCAGCCAATGCCCTCTTCGTTCCATCCCGCCGAGACGAGACTGTCGTTTTCGACCTTGCTCAACGTGTAGTTATGGCTTCCCGAATTGTTGGTTGGGGCAGACGGCTGCACATTGGGATTGAACTGGCGGTACAGGGCGACGGACTCGTCTGCATCCGAATACCAACCGATGCCCTCATAGCTCCAGCCGACGGAAATGAGATGGTCGCGCTCGACCTCGCTCATGGTGTAGTGATGGTCGGTGCCCGAATACAGACGATAGACCGCATTACCATCTGCCGGCGCGGTCCAGCCAATGCCCTCGTAATTCCAACCGGCATCCATGAGGCTGACCTTCTCAACCGGGCTGGCGGTGTAGAAGTGCTCGCCGCTGTTGGGATTGTAGAGACGATTCATCTTCACCGCGGATTCATCGGCATGGGCAGCTTTTGCCGGAAGCTGCACCATCATGACAAGAGCCGCGCACGCAAGCGCAAGAATCGCGATGAGCGCGTATCTTTTCGCATGCCCTTTGCTTGTCAAACTAACCATTTGACCTCCTTTAGCGTCCTTTCTGCGTAATATGACCTGGCAGCATTTTACTAAGCGCCCATCTGTAAAACCCGTTACATGTACGCAGCAATCCCGCAACGGAAACGACACGGTCGCCAACCCACCTTTTTACATTCGTATGTATCCTTTTGCCTTTTTTGCGGTTCTAGCCGAAATGCTCGGATAGAATAGCCGGAAGAAACCGCGGCAATACGTGGAAGGAAACGGCATGCAGCGACATAAGCTATCGAACGTTCTACTGGAAAACAGCTGGCAGTTCTTCCGAGCCCCTGCCATGTATTGCTCCTCTAATGCCCCCGTGGCATGCGGTGATTCCGTCAAAGGCGAATGGAGCCTGCAAGGGCCCGGCACCTTCGACTTCACCACCTTCTTCAATGCGCTGCCCACAAGCAAGTGGATGCGCTATACCAACGCCCGAGAGTTCTTCTTGCACCTCGAGCTTAAGGGAGCCGCCTGCACGTTCACGCAAACGCGCGCCGATACGTACACCTGGCATGCCGAGCGTCTCGATACGACAAGGCGCGATATCGCGGCAAGCGAAGAGTGGGTCACGCTCGATATCCCCCTCGAGCTCAACGATGACGTGCTCGTGGGCTTCCTGCTGGAAAGCCAGGGAACCGTGCAGATCCGCAACAGCTACTATTACACCGAAGTCGATGACGAGAGCATCCGCCCCGTCGAGCTTGCCCTTTGCACGACGACCTTCAAAAACGAGAACTACATTCTTCCCAATGTCGAGCTTGTCAGAACGCGCATCATCGAAACCGATGAGCCCATCTCGGAACACTTTTCCATGCATGTCGTCGACAACGGTCGTACCCTTGACGCCAAGGACGTCGAATCCGAGCGCATATTCCTGCATCCCAATCCCAATGCGGGTGGAGCGGGCGGTTTTGCCCGAGGCATGATCGAGGCCATGGAACAGGCCCCGCGCGCCACCCACGTGCTGCTTATGGACGATGACGTGAGCATCTCGCCCGAAAGCATCATACGCACCTTCAACCTGCTCTCCATCGTAAACGACGACTATTCGGAAGCGTTCTTGAGTGGTGCCATGATGAGCATGGACCAGCCAAATCTGCGCTACGAAGACGTCGGATTCGTGGCGTGCAACGGCAAGTACTTCCCCGCCAAGAACCTTGCCTACGTCGATGTGCTGCACGACTGCGTCGCAAACGAGGCCTTTGTCCACTGCAACCCCGAAGAGGCGGGATATGATGCGGACCGCATGTCGCAGTCCTACGCTGCCTGGTGGTACTGCGTCATACCCGTATCCGTAATCGATCGCGAGGGGTTACCGCTGCCCATCTTCGTACGCACCGACGACGTTGAGTACAGCCTGCGTGCGCATGCCAAGATCATGACCATGAACGGCATCTGCGTATGGCACGCACCGTTCAAACAACGCTACAGCGCTGCTGTGGAGCGCTACCAAATGCCCCGCAACGTGCTCATCGGGCAGTTCACGAGCGGCATGGCCCCCCTGTCCGACTTCATAGGCGATTTGAAGATCGGCTTCGAACTCGAGCTCAAGAAGTACAACTACGATAACGCCGCACTCGTCCTCGATGCCTTCGAGGACTTTCTGAAGGGCCCGTCCTTCATCATGGAAAAGGGAGCAGCCGAGAGAAGCTACCTTGACCACCTCAAGAAGGCCGAGAAGCTGCTTCCGCTTGACGATATCAAGGAAGACGCCCTGGCCCTGGGCGTTGATCTCGATACCATCCCCGCAACGCAATTCGACCACGAGAACTACGAGAGGGACGACCATCGCTCGTTCGTGGAGCGCATACGGGACAACATGACCGTCAACGGCCATCGCATGGTCAGGGGCGATTACTACGACAAGGGATCGGTTGCCGTCATCAGCGCCGCCGGCTGGCTGTACCCCGTCGATGAGCTTCGAAAGAAGGAGTACATCATCGCCATCGACGCGCCAAGCAAGAAGGGCATCATCCGCAAGATGGACAAGGAGCGCTTCAACCGGCTCTGGGACCGTTTCCACCGTGACATGGTCGAGTTTCGTGCGAACAAAGACCGCCTGCGCAAGGAGTACGAGGCGGTCCGCCCCGTCATGACGTCACTGCCGTTCTGGAAGCAGTACCTCGGTATCGACTAGGCGCGCACGTCCCAGTTGAGCGCGTAGTACGCGTTCGCATGCGCGATGTTGGTTCCGTAATACGGATCGCCCTCGGCAATGAAGCGCGGCCAGCGCTTCTGGAACATCGCGAGCTCCTCGGCGTTTCGCATCTTGCTCTCGACCGTCTCGTCGAACCCACGGGACACTGACTCGTAGTGGTAGAGCTCGATGTTGGGATCGATGATGACGTGACGACCCTTCTCGACGAGACGCAGGCAGAAATCCACGTCGTTATAGGCGACGGCATAGCGCTCGTCAAAACCCTCGACTGACTCGAAGTCCTTTCGGCTCACCATAAGGCATGCGCCCGTAACCGCGAGCACGTCGCGAGCATTGTGGATCATGCCAAAGTAGTACACGAGGCTCGCCGGTGCCATGCACGCCACGTGCTTGGGGTCGGAGCGTGGAATCACCACGCCGTCGTGCTGGATTGTCCTGTCCGGATACAGCAAACGTGCGCCTACGACGGCGACCTCCTCACGCTGCAGGGGGCCAAGCAGCAACTCGATCCAATCGGGAGTGATGACCTCCATGTCGTTGTTGAGGAAGAGGTAGTGGTCGCCCACGGCATGCGTCACGCCCAAATTGCAGATGGCAGAGTAATTGAACGAGCCCTCGAAGCGCACGACACGCAGGTTGTCATGCTCGGCCTGCTGACGCTCGTACAACGCGAATGTCTCGCCCTCGACGCTATTATTCTCGACGATGATGATCTCGAAGTTCTCGTAGGTTGTCTTCTCCCAGATGGATTCGAGGCAGCGTTCGAGCATGAAGGACTGGTCTTTGTTGGGAATGATGATGGAGACAAGAGGCTTCTTCTCAGGTAGGTGATACACGATGCGATGCATGTTGCCGCAAAAGCCATCGAGCACGTCAACGGGGATGCCGATACGTTCGTAGTGATTCCTGACCGCGATCTCGCCGGCCTTGTGCGTGTAGGGCTTGGCATTGGCGTTACTGGCAGCCGAATGCTCATGCGAACGCCAATGATAGAGCACCTTACGCACGTGGAAGATGTTGCGCGCCTTCTCCGCAACCTTCAGGGTCATATCCCAGTCCTGCGCACCCGTGACCTCATCGCCCGAAAGCTCGATGGCATCCACGATGGACTTGCGCACCGTAAGCAGATGGCACACGTAATTGCAGGTGGCAAGCAACTCCCAGCTAAAGTCCGTCTTGAGGAAGCCATCGAAGAGCTTGCCGTCCCTGATCTTGTCCTCGTCGCAGTAGAGCAAATCCGTCTCCGGGTAGCGATTGATGGCATCGACGTACTCGAAGAGTATGCTCGGCTCGAGGATGTCGTCATGATCGAAGAAGCAGAGGAAATCGCCCTGTGCGATGGCGATGCCCTCGTTGGTATTGCCCGCAATGCCGTAGTTCTTGTCGAGTGTCACCACCCGTACGCGATCATCGTTTGCCGCGCACGCGGCCACAGCCGCGGCAAGCTCCTTGTCCTCGGGCGTCGAGTTGACAAGGATAAGCTCGAACTTGCCATAGGTCTGCTCGAGAACGGACTGTGACATCTCCGCGAAGAAGTCGAGCGGCGTCTTGTAGAGCGGCACGATGATCGAGAACAGCGGCTCGATCTCGAAGTGCGCCCTGCGCTGCCCATCGAGCTCCATCGGTGACTTCTTTTGAGTGTGGTAGAACCAATCCTCGTAGAAAGGGCCCTGACCCGAATCATTGAACTTCCTCTGAAAACGATCGCGAACATCCTCTGTGCGCCACTTGTCCATGCAGATGAACGCAGGGGGCAGAGCGTCATCCGCAAAACGCACCCAGATGAAGAACCAGTCGTTGCCATGCTCCTTGAGAAACGAGGTGTGGATGGTGCGGCGCGTGAAATCGGAATGGGGCACGGGATGATCGAGCTTGTCGCTCAGGACAGCGCGATTTCTGATAGGCATGCGCTTGCCCTGGCGGTCAAAGACGATGACCTCGAATGGCGTCTGATACGTACTCGCATCGTCGCAATGAGTCGTGATGACGATATGCACGAGCTCGCTGTTTTGCGGCTCATAGCCAAAGTAGCAAATGCGGTCGGGCTCGATATGAGAAATGTCGCTGCGCGCATAGCGGTCGAAATTACGAATGTCGTTGACGCCAGGCGCCTTGCTCAGGGTATTGTACTTCGCGGTCAACGCGCTCGAGAGGTGTCGTACCTTCTGGGACTCCTCGTCAAGAACCGCACCTTCTGCATCGAGCACGCGTACGGTGACGGTCTGCTCGACGTAAAGCAGGGGCAAGATGAGCACGTACTCGCCACGTGCGGCATCCTTGGCAGCGACGAGGGCGGGAACGGCATCATCTCCCTGGCAATGCGACTCGGCAACAATCGACCCTCCTTGCGGACAATCCGCAGTCAGAAGCATGTAGATCTTCCTATCGCCGCGCGTTATCGTTCCTAGCTTCATATGAATAACCCCCGTCTGTGTAATTGCGAGAAGTATAATACACACGCCCTATACGCGCCGAGTTGGGAGCCACCGTGAGCACTTCACCCTATCCGCAGGACTCGCTTCAACGATTGCAAGCCATCGAGCGTGACATTGTCGCCGTCATCGACAAGATCTGCCGAGAAAACGATATCGAATACTTCATCGATGGTGGCACCTGCTTGGGTGCCGTGCGCCATGGAGGCTTCATTCCCTGGGACGACGATGTTGACCTCGGGATGCCCAAGGCCGATTACGATCGCTTCTGCGCCATTGCCCCCGAGCTCTTACCCGCTGGCTACTCGCTCCACACGTCCACGAACACCACGGGATTTTCGGGGCTCTGGGCCAAGGTCTTCAAAGACGGCACGCGTTTCATCGACGACAACGCGCTGGAAGCGGACTGCGAGCAAGGAGCCTTCGTCGACATATTCCCCTACTGCCAGCTTGACGTAGACCCCAAAGTTGCGCAGAGGCAGTGCAAGAAGGCTCGCGTTACCCAGCTCAAGTCATATCTCAGGCATTTCTCGCGCCCCAAACTGCCGGCGTCGACCCCACTGCGCCCGCTCGTCGAGACAGCCTGCAAGTTTGTGCACGCCACCGTCGCGCGCGGCTGGAAGCAGGAGGATTTGCAGAATACATTCGACCATGCCTTCGACACGAGCAATCCCGCACAGCGTTGGACAGATGCCGCATATCCCAATTGGGGATCATTTGACACCGATGTGCTCTTCCCCACGACGGACATCGACTTCGACGGGTTAACACTACGTGCACCCCATGATAGTGACGGCTTTCTCAAGACGCTCTATGGTGACTACATGCAATTGCCTCCTGAGGAGGAACGCTACACGCACGCACCCGTCATCCTCGACTTGGGCGACGGCATCGACGTCATGAAAGAGACGTGAAGGCCGCCTCGAGTGCATCGACGGTCTTGCCCCAGCAGCATTCAGCAGTGACGAAGGCGCTCAGGTCTTCTCCTGAGGCACGTTGCGTCGTCGCCTCGCGAATAGCTTGCGCAACGTCTGCAGGCTCGCAGCTCTTAAGCATGACGCCATGGCGTACCGGATCAAAGCCCATCACCTCGTCCGTGCCTCCCACATGCGGCATGACGGGGACGCAGCCCTGGGCAGCCGCTTCCAGAAGCGAGGTGCAGAAACCTTCCGAACGCGTCGGTAGGCAGAAAACATCCGCATCTCGCAGGAGGGCGGAAAGGTCCGCCTGGTCAAGCTTGCCGAGCAAGGCAACGTTGTCAAAACCCTGGCATGCAATCTGCTCACGTTGGCTGCCATCGCCCGCCAATGCGCATACGAATCCATCGCCAAGCAACGTTGCCGCCTGCGCAAACGGAAGCGCTCCCTTCTCGGGCTCGAGACGTCCGACAAAGGCGACGAGCGTCTTGTCATGCGCATGCAGCTCGTCACGAAAGTCCCGTTCTGATGCACCATCTTTGAATTGCTCGACATCGATGGCGTTGGGAATGACGGCCGCGGTCTCTATGCCAAAGTGCGTCAGCCAGTTCCTGCTTGCCTGCGAAATACCAGCGAAGGCAGGGCCGAGATGCCGCATGCGCCTGGTTACAGCATGTTCATAGCGCTCGACGAACCAATCGATACCGCCGCCACCAAAGGTCAGGTGCGCGGAGCCGTGGTCGAGCACGATGACAGGAACGCCAATGCGCTTCGCGAAACGCGCGCCCTCAAGGGAAAGCTGGTAGAAACGCGTATTGACGAGCACGCGATCGATGCCGCGAGTAGCAAGCTCTTCAAGCATGTGCTGATAATCGGCGTTCTTGCGCGAGATGGGCAGGCGACCATCCAAAAGCGGCCTGCATGGCAGACGACACACCTCGACGCCATCATCTTGTACCTCGTACGCAGGCGTATTCGCAGAGAGCTGCGAGGTCACGACGAAGACGCGGTTACCTTGCATAGCAAGCTCGTGGGCAAGACGCTGGGTAAACGACTCGACACCACCTGCATGTGGCGCATACTGCGCCGAGAAGATCGCATATGCGTGAACTGGGGATAACACGGTCTCCCCGTCAGTCCTCGTCATGCTCGCCAAGATGCCTTCGCTCATAATGGTCTAGCCTGTCGATGGCTATCTGCTGGGTGAGTTCCTTCACGCGATTCTCGAGCTGGGATATACGCCGGTTCGAGAAAAAATCACGGAGAATCAATATGAAAATGAAGAAGAGGAAGACGAAGTTGACCGGTGATTGAAAGCCAATGGCGTCTGACAGAAGCGAGGGGATCTGGGGAAAGATGCTCATCAGGACAATGAGGAGGGAAAACGCCACCCAGAACATGGCATCCTCGATACTCATCTTGGATTTCTTGATGCTATGCAGCAGGAAGGCCATGAGGCCGATGGCGGCGACGATCAGTATGATTCGCAGGGCAATCGAGAACATCACATCACCTTATCTGAAGAACTGTATGAGAAGAACGGACAACGCCATACGCGCCATATACGATGTCGAGGTCCTGAAATTCAGGTAGCTCTCCCCCGCAATGCGCTCGTCCATGGAGACTTGGACCTCGGCAACGCGAGCACCTTTCTTCCTGATGAGATAGGCAAGGGTGTCGGGCTCGGGTCCGAGGTTGGGACCGTAAGCCAGCTCTCTTATCATGCGGCGGTTGTAGGCGCGCATGCCCGAAGTCGGGTCGCTGATTTTCATACCCGTCGTGAGTTTAATCATCGCCTCGATAAGATTGTTGCCGAACATGCGCATGCTCTTAGGTTTGGGAGCATCCACGAAGCGCGAACCTATCACGATGTCGTTATCGGCCAAAGCGGCGACCATGGGAGCAACGTACTCAGGGCGGTGCTGACCGTCGGCATCAAACTGAATCGCGCAATCATAGCCATGCTTATCCGCATACTTGAGGCCAGCCTGGAAAGCGCCGGCAAGACCAAGGTTGATGGGGAGGTCGAGAAAGCGAAAATCATGCTCACGGCAGATGCTTGCCGTACCGTCCTTCGATCCGTCATTTACAACGACATAGTCATACTGGGGATAATCGGACTCGAGCGTGCCGACAACACGTGCAATGTTATCTTCCTCGTTGTAAGCGGGAATTATGAGCAAGACCTTTGAATGCACGTGAATCCATTTCTCGTCTTAGAACGCCCGGGTAACGCCACGGAGCGCAAGCGTCAAAACACTAAATAGCAAATTACCCTGTCAGCGCTCTAAAAGCAATATAGGCCAAATACATGAAACTGATTCCCGAAAGCGTCATCACGAGTGGCATGGCCAGACGCGCCTTGACTTGGATGCATTTTGAACGCAACGCAAGCAGCAACAAGATGATGACGGGAATGAGATAACGACCCTGCACGCCTTGAATAACCGTATCGGTGTTTAGGGTCCAGTCAATCGCCAGCGCGAGCATGGTGGCCAGCAAAGTGATGACAAACAGGAACGCGCAGACGATACGCTGCGAAACCGGCAGGCATTCGTCATCGTCTTCGGCACGGACGCTCGAAGCGAACAGGAGGAAGACGAGGAAATACGATGCCCACATGGGAAGCGCGACACGCCCCTCGAGCCATCCGGGCACGCCGCCCACGAGCTCGGGCAGGTAATTACTCGTATTGACGAGCAGGGTATTGGCAAAGAGCAAGTAAGTCGCCCTTGGATCGCTCAGCAAACCGCCGAGCGTATAGCATTCCGCACCTTCGTACTCGGGAGACTTGCCCCCCGTACTTCCACCTGACAGATAGGGAAGCAACGCCGCAAAACGCGATGCGATCACGAAAAGAATCGGGAGACCAAGCACGCAGAGCTTAAACATGACGCACGATGCCCGCGAGTTAAAACGGCGTGCCGGCACAAAGAGCACGAGGAAGTTGATGGTCATGTACACGACCTTGCAGGGAGCCAGAATCGATGCCACCGCAACAGTGCCTATGCACAGGCCCTTCGAGACCTTCTCCTCCCCTCCTCGCATCGCTCTGAGTAGCAGGGCCGTAAGGAGAAACGCCATACCGATAATGGGCCCATCATATGAATACGATCCGAGAATATGCAAGGTCATGGGCATAAGCGATGCCGCCATGAACATGTTCTTGCCAATGGGTGTGAGTCTCACAGCAAGGATGATGAGTATCGCCGCATAGAGCATGTTGAACAGGCGCCCGAGGAAGAACATGGGCACCGCACCGAGCCCAATGAGTTTCGCGAACATGATGCCAAGTGCTGCTGGAATCTTTAGTTGGGGAAGCGGCAGGTTCGTTACAACGCCAACGGGGTCGTCATCATAGAGCTTGCTGTGAGTGAGCCAGTATTCATGAACAGGCGAGTTATCCGAGCTGAAAATCTCGAGTTCGTCATTCGTGACCCTCCAATGCTCCGCTGTGATGAGCTTGTTTACCACCTTCTCATCGTGGATCAACTCCGCATCGCTCGCACGCATGAGGTCTGCATCTTGGAAGGTCAGAATATTCGAGTACGCATAGGTCGTCCTGAAGTGGTAGATACCATCGGGCACGGAGCCGGGCGGAAAAAAGAGCGAGAATGCCACACCGCAGATAATGAGCACAACGGGAAAGACCTTACGACATACTGCATCGACCGTCTGGGGAAGCACCCGACGCCATGCCCAAAGGCCAATGACGACAAGAACGGCCAAGAGCGTGCAGACGATAATCCGCGTGGAATGCACATAGAGATAGAAGGTGGCACCCTGGACAAGAAAAGCGACGAGAAGGGCGAGCACAAGGGCATCGAACTTTCCAAAGCCCTTTTCGGTCACGAATCGCTTTATCTCGTGCGCACCTCGCATGCCCATCCAGCGTTCCTATTCCATTCCATCTAAAGCTGTTATCTCGTACAGGCGCATGTCGCCTTCGCTCAGGACCGGCCTGAAGCCGGGCGTATCGTCCATTATAGCCGTCAATCCCGTCCAGAGGGTTCCGTCATAAGATGGCGGCTTGGGTTGGTTCCTAAAGGTTTTGCTCTGGTCGAGGAGAAGCACGTAATGTGCTCCAACCTTTTCGAAAGCATCGCGCACTCTCGTATTCGTCGATGCCCAGGCCCCGTACTTGCGAATAATCTTGCTCTCGCGCGTTTCAACCGGACGTGAGCCGGACCTTGAATCGCGACCACCATCATAGAAGCGATAATCGCGATAATAGGTGCGCAGCCCATCCGTCGCATAGGCAAAGACCGAGCCATCATCGGGCATGTTGAGTATGAGCTCTCCCTCGGGGACAATGCGCGCGACCTCGTCAAGAAAGGCTTCCTCCTCTTCGTCAAGCTTGATGTGATGACTGGGAATCTCGTTATGGTTGGCGCCGTAGTATTCTTCCTGGATCTTGCCGAGAGCAGTCTCGACCTTGGCATCTCCGATGGAGAACGTCGGGAGATAGAGCACGATGCAGAGCAACGCCAAAAGAACGCCTATGCAAAACCGCTTGGCTCCCGTACCCGCCGGAATGTGGTCATACACCCAACGCACGATCCAGGAGAGACCGAGCGTTGCCAAGGGTATGCCCACCAAGGCAAGGCAGGCGACGATACGATACGAATCCGCATACCAAAATCCCGCAAAGAAGTGACGTGCGAAACCACCGTTCGAAACGCATACGACATAGATCATGCAGAAGATGAGATAGGCGACGGTAATCCATAGATACTCGCGATGACGCAACGTGTAGATGATGCCAACAATCACAAGGATCGCGAGCGGATACTGCGGCGCAAACCACCCGAACGCCATCGTGATGATGTTCCAGATTCCCTGGCCAACCGTATTCGTCGGGACCCACTCCCCATTGAAGACAAGCGAGTGCATGAAGGGCGCAAACACAAGCCCCGCCCATACGACAAGCACGAAGACGGCAAAGGTAACAGCACAGATTTTGTTGGGAAGCGCACGTTTGCCTAAATGCACGGGACCGTCATGCGACCACAGGCGATATACGCAATACGGGGCAAGAAAGATAATGCAGAAGAATATGGAACTCGTCTGTGCGACGACGAGCACGAGCGTGCCCAGAAGAAAGGCGAAGATATCAACAGCCTTGATCGTATGCGTCACGAGCGAGTCAACGATACGCACGAACAGCGCGGCGACCATGGGAATAAGGGCAAAGCCAAACGCATTTGCGTACAAGGGACCCCAGTAGAGGATGAGCCAGGGAAATCCGATAAAAGCCAGCGCGCAGACCGCCCCGAGGCGCACGGCACCACGATCTTGCAAGATGGCTGCGAGCAAAAGCATGACGCCTGCCGGAAACAGCACGCTCGCGACCACGTAGTTCACGGCATTGAGGGCGACGGCAACGGGACAGGCAAGCGCATTCACGATGAACGCGCACATGAGATGCCAAAGTGCCGGATAGAAGCCAGCGCCCGGCAACGGTGCGATAGCCTGGTCTTCCGGCGTCATATATTTGGAGACATCCAGAACGGACCATACGCCCGAATCGGCAAAGGCCCGAATCGTCTCCATGTGAAAGGCGTTGTCATATTCCTGTGAGAAGGCATCAGGTGATCCGAGTGGCGTGACGTATATGTACACGCCGATGATGAGACCTGCAACGACATAGAGGCCGAGCGTCTTCCAGTCAAGGACGCTCACATGCCCATCAGAATCGCCTTCCCCGCGCTTGCGTGCAAGACGGACGACGAGAGGAACGGCACAGATTACAAGCACGGGAAGCGCAACGCTTGCCCACGAGCAGAAGACGCCGAATTTGGGCAAGACGATGCCAAGGACGCAGTAACCCGCAACACTTGCGAGCGGGGCAACAAGCAACGAGCGCACGCGGCTCATGCCCAAACCCCTGAAGAGCAAAAAGCCCGGCAGATAAAACGCGAGCACGCATACAAGAACGGCTATGCAGAAGGTCAACCACACGGAGCGGCTCCCCTATCGCCCGAGTTTGAAGTTCGGATCTACCTGGCTGCAGGCAGGATTGTAGACGGGATCGCCACAGGCAAAGTACTGCGGCCAACGCTGACGCATGATGCCAGCCTCAAGCTCGGTTTGGATGGCGCGTTGCTCGTTGACGCGGTCGCGTCCCCGCGAAGCGAACTCGAGATGATAGAGTTCGGCATAGGGCGTGAAGACGCAGTGCAGCCCTCGTTCATGCAGCTTCCAGCAGAAGTCGACATCGTTATAGGTCACGGCGAGCTCCTCGGTGAAGCCGCCAACCGCATCGAAGTCACCACGCCGCACCATCAGGCAGGCGCCGAGCACGGCCGAGTATTCACGCGGGTGCACGAGACTGCCCAGATAGCCCTGGTCGTACTCCGGCGCACGATTCTGGTTCATGAAGCCCAGACAGCCGCTCATCATGAGCGCAATGCCCGCATTCTGCACGAGAGCATCCGGATAGCGCAGCATCGGACCCACGACACCCACCTCCGGGCGCTCGAAGTATCCTGCCATGATATCGAGGAAGCCATCAGTGATTGCCTTCGTGTCGTTGTTGAGGATGAGCACGAGCTCGCCGTTCGATTGGCTCACGCCGTAATTGACGATCTTGGAGAAGTTGAATGTGCCCTCGTACGTGACGACCTTCACGCGCGCATCGCGTTTGGTAAGCTCTTCATAGGATGTGAAGGTCTCGGGTTGCGTGCTGTTGTTCTCGACGAGAATGATCTCGAAGGCGTCATAACCCGCCTTCTCGAGAATGGAGCTGACGCAATCATCGAGCATGGGGGCGTGATCTTTCGTCGGAATGATGATGCTCACGAGCTTTTGAGGATCAGACGTCTCGTAGACGACCCTGTTGTAGGCATCGTCTCGTGTGATGTGCGCGCTTACGTTCCGAGCATGCAAGTGCTCCGCAAGCAGTCCCAGATCACCCTCGAGCGTGCGCAAATCGCTTTTCTGGTCACGCCGATGACACAAGACCCGTGGCGCATGAGCAATCGCGCCATGCCGGACGCACAGCTCGAGCGACGCCGCGTATATCAACTGCTCGGCAGTTTGGATGTCCGGCAGGGCAAGTCCATCGAAAACACCCGCTCGCAGCAATGCACACGAACCGATATAGTTTCCCGCGTAAAGCGCATCAACATCGATATCAGGCTTGAGGCGAGGGTTTCGATAGACCGCGAGGGCCCTATCGACCTGGTCATCATCTGCATATGCCAGCAATGCGTCGCCATTTTCGCGCAGGCAAAGCGCAAGCTCGTAGAGTGCATTGGGTTCAAGAATGTCGTGCTGGTCCATAACGAGCAGGTAGTCCGCCCCAAGTAGACTTATTGCTTGGTCTGCATCATGAACGACTTCGACCAACTCGCAATTCTGCAGCGCCGAACACACGCGCGTCTTTGCCCGCTTTGCACCCGCGCCCATAAGGCAAAGACCCCGCACGAGAATGCTTTGCTCTCCAAGGGCGTCCAGGCTTTGCGCGAGTGCCGACATATCGATTCTGTCAATAACCATGAGCACGCCAACTGACCAATCACTGCTCATGGCACGCTGCGCGGACAGTTGGAATGCCTGGGCGCGATGGCGCAAGAGCCAGTGCGGATAGGTGGGGTCAGCATCTGCGCTCGCCATCCGTTCCCGAGTCCTGCGAGCCTCCTCTGCACGCATGGGAGCATCGACGACGAGCAGACCCGGCTGGCAACCCGGTTCGCGAGAATCCTGCGCGAAAACGAATGATTCCGGATCGTCACAAGCCACACGCATTGACAGGGAAACATGACGCTTCCCATCGTTTCCCAAGCCATCCTCCATGACGATAACCTGGGAACACGATCCTTGTGCGAGCATGAAATCGGTATCAATCGCATCATCGAGGCGAGCATAGGGAAAGACAAAGTCAAGGCGCATGATCTGCTCATCAGCCGATGCGGAAAAGACGTCAACGAGCTCTATCAGAATACCGGTGCTCCAATAAAGCTGGTCGATATCACGCATGCGCGTGGCAAGGGATTTCTTGATGCGGTAGACAAGGCGTGACTGCCATTTCATGTCAGCGTAGCTAAATTGGTAGTCGTAGATTTGTCGCCCTGCAGCCCTATCGATTACCGTAACTCGCTGATCCTCATCCGTTTTGTGGGGAAAGACCGCGACCCAACGTCTGGGGTCGGTGCCCAGGACTTCCTCGAGCGGGTAGACGGGAACGGGGAGCCCGCCGCAGGAAAAGATGGCTCCCGGAACGATATGGGGGCTCTCTTCATCCAGCTCGAATGCCAGATAGCAGTACAAATCCCCCCGGCACATCGCGAGTGGTTTATCTGTCAATGCAAGCCCCTTAATACATCCCGTACCGAACATGCGAATCATACCAGTATAGGGTGAACGGTCATGGTTTGTGAATTTTAAGTTGGATTCTCCGTAGCCTGCAAAATGCGGCGTTACACTTGCCATCACTCTGAAAACTATCTACGAACGGCACATTTCAGGGGTGAACGAAAACATGAAGACACTATCCACGAAACCTTTCGCACGCATCGCCATTGCCGCGTTCTTCTGCACCATGCTCTTTGGTACGGGAGTCGCGTTTGCAGATGAGCAGGTTGCGGCTACCGGCTTACCGACAACAGATACCATCGCTGTCCAACAGGATGAATCAGCCACCTCAATCGATGTACAAGCCGAAGACGCCCCTGTTATCACGGTCGAGCGTCACCTCGAAGATGCAGCTGACCCCGTCGGCATCGAAAGCGAGCCCGTCGAAGAGCCCCTGCTTGCCGCGGGCACGCTCGAGACCGTCGACATGCACCGCCTCTACAACCCCAACTCCGGCGAGCACTTCTACACGGGCAGCTGGGAGGAACGCGCGAATCTCGTAGAAGTCGGCTGGCAATACGAGGGCGTTGGTTGGGTCGCTCCCGACTTCTCGCGTTCGCCCGTCTTTCGCCTCTACAACCCTAACGCGGGCGACCATCATTACACGCTGTCCGCTTTCGAGCGCGATGAGCTTGTCGATGCGGGATGGAACGACGAGGGCATCGGTTGGTATTCGGATGACACCCAGCGCATCGCCGTGCTACGTCAGTACAATCCCAACGCCAAGACCGGCTCGCACAACTTCACCACTTCGCAAGATGAAGACGAGGCGCTGGTCGAAGCAGGCTGGGAAGCCGAGGGCGTGGGCTGGTACGCTGTTTCCGAGGGCAACACCGCGGTGGCAGCCAGCTACATTTACCTTGACGCTGGCCACGGCAAGGGCAGCTCCACAAAGGACGTCTACGACTCCGGCGCATGCGGCAACGGATACGAGGAGGCAAAACTCACCGCCGAGCTCGTGACTCTCACCGCAAAATACGCCCGCGAGCTTTACGGTCTCAAGGTCTACTCCAACGTGGGCACAAACGTCGAGTACTGGAATCGCCAGGAAGACGCGCTTGATCGCGGATGCACCTCGCTTGTCTCCATCCACTTCAACGCGAGCGATAGCGGCGGCACCGGCTGCGAGAGCTACGTCCACAGCAGGAACGCTGCCCCCGGCGCAACCAAACTGCAATCCATCATGCACGAGTACATGCTGGAGGGCACGGGGCTACGCGACCGTGGCAAGAAGAGCGCGGCACTTGCCGTCTGCAGTGGCAAGGGCACGGACATCCCCGGCACCTTGCTCGAGATTTGCTTCATCGACAACTCCTATGACATGAAGAAATACCAGGAGCGCAAGGACATCATCGCCCGCGAGCTTGCCGCCGGCCTATATGAGGCGGCAAAGGACGGCTTCTAGACCCCACGGGTACGCCGAGGAAAGTGAGCTGACATGAAACGATTTCGCACCACGCTCGTCATCACGATTTGCTGCATAGGCATCTTCGCGCTCGCGCTCTTGGTGTGCGGATGCATGCAGAGCGGCACGACCACGTCGAGCAATAGCGCCACCACCAGCTCATCCACGGCCTCGAGCAGCGCCTCGAGTTCATCTGTCGCCAGCTCGGACCTCCCCGTCATCGGTGCCGGCGATACGACCGTGCAGGTGAAGAACGAGACGGGCAGCGACATCATCGGCTTGCGCATCAAGCCGGCAGGTGATACGAGTTACACGGCAGAGAACAGCTTTGACGGATTCGTCTTCGAGAACGGCAGCAGCGTCGATCTCTCGTTCACGAAACAAGCTGGCGCACAACGCTATGACGTGGTTCTTCTCACCGCGGAGGACAGCAAGATCGCCGTACGCGATATCGACCTCGTGGACACCAAGGATATCGTGTTCCACTTCGAGGAGGGCATCGGATTCATCACCTACACCGATGCCGCAACCGGCGAATCCTTCGACAACCGCGCCGAGGCCATAGACGCCGAAGAAGACGCGCCCGCCGTTCCCCATGACCTGGAGACCCAGAAAGGCTAGCGCCGCTCCCGAACAGCTGCGTGCTACTCGCTCGATGGTTACCAAACGGTTCTGGCGCAACGTAGGCAGCGCGCTAGAATGGCCTCACATCGATTGAAACGCGAGGATTCCCATGCGCTTGAAGCTGTTTTCGGCGGCCTTTGCCGCCGCTTTTGTTCTCATTACAGCCCCTGCTTACGCCGATGTCATCGATATCGAACAAGACGCGTCTGCACCAGATAACGAGGTTGCGTTCGTGACGCATAACGAACCCGCAGTTGAGGCAGCCAGCAATGAGGTGGCGGACGATGCGGCTGCCGCAAATCCGAACGGTAATGACGATGGCAAGGTAATGGCAAAATCCAGCGATTCCGCAAAGGATGCGCCCGAAACCGTCGAGGGCAACCAGGCGGAAACGAGCACAACCGAGACGGTGACCGAGACCGTCATCATCGACAAGCATGACATGCATCGTCTGTACAACCCCAACTCAGGTGAGCACTTCTACACCGCCAGCGAGGTCGAGCGTGACCATCTGATAGGTGTTGGATGGAGCTACGAGGGTATCGGCTGGATGGCGCCGGCCACAAGCGAAGAACCCGTCTTTCGCCTCTACAATCCCAACGCGGGCGATCACCACTACACGCTTTCCGCCCACGAGCGTGATTACCTTGTAGGCGTCGGCTGGAATGACGAGGGCATCGGCTGGTACTCCGCCTTGGGCTCCGAGGGTATTCCCGTTCACCGGCAATACAACCCCAACGCCACCGCAGGTGCCCACAACTTTACGACGAGCGACCACGAAAACGCATCGCTCATCAACGCGGGCTGGAACGGCGAGGGCGTCGCCTGGTACGCGCTTGCGTCTGACACCAAGACCGTCGAGACGACAAAGCCCAACGTAATCGAAAAGGCTCCGTATATCACCGCCACCTTCACAGCTGCCAATGGGACCGTCCCCGAAACGATCGTCTCGTACGCCAAGGGCGAGGAGACCTATCTCTTCCTCCCCTCCTACGCGCCTCTCGATAACCTCTACCTGAGTGCCTATATGAGCAAGGCCGAGCAGGTCAACCTGTACCTTGGCAACGAGGACTTCTCCATCATCAATCCCGAGCACGGAATCAACTTGTTGAGTCTGGGACCAGGCAAGAACCCTGACGGCTCGCTTTCGTTCAAGTTCAAGACCAGCAATACCGCAACGCCCTTCGCGCTTACGGTCATGCGCTCCGAAAACGTTCCCGCAATCTACATCAACAGCAACAACATCTCCTCGCAGGGCCGCGACTTCATCGAAGCGAGCCCGGACCACAGTGCCAAGGCAAGCGTTGCCGTGCACATGGTCGGTTCAGATGGCAGCGTCATCTACGACAAGGACGCCTTCGGCGACAAGAAGACGCTTTCTTCCATCAAGGGGCGCGGCAATTCAACCTGGGGCAATGGCGTCAAGAAGCCGTACCAGATTTCGCTTAGCTCCAAGGCAGACCTCATCGGCACGGACGCCCCTGCCAAGAAATGGATCCTCCTGGCCAATAGCGCTGACGCGACCCTGCTGCACAGCAGCGTCGCCTTTAACCTCGCAGCCGAGCTTGGCTTGGCGACGGTCGACGTGCGCCCCATCGACCTCTACTACGATGGCGAATACCGCGGCAGCTACCTCCTTGCCGAGAAGATCGAAATCAAGCCCGGACGCGTGGACATCTTCGACCTGGAAGAGGCCATAGAGAATGCCAACCTCGGCACCGACCTCGACGTGCTGCCCACCAAGAAGGCCACGAACAAATACGGCAACGAGTTCCAGTACGTCGTGGGCGTCAAGGATCCCTCCAACATCGAGGGAGGCTATCTGCTCGAGCTTGACAATGGTTACTACGCTGCGGAGAAATGCTGGTTCACGGCCATCTGGCCCGGAGATGGAGCCGTCGTTCACTTCGTGCTCAAAAGCCCGGAATATGCGTCGAAAAACGCCGTTGCCTACATCAGCGAGGCAATCCAGGAGGCGCTCGACAACCTCTATGCCGACAAGCTTGCCGATGGCTCCGCACTCTCCGACGGCAGCTTTGCCTTCGATCTTGATTCCTTCGCAAAGATGTACCTGCTCGAGGAATTTCTCAAGAACAACGACACCTACACGAGCTCGACCTATTTCTACCTGGATAAGGACAGCAAGGTCGTTCAATCCGGCCCGGTATGGGACTTCGACGCAGGTATGGGCACACGCATCGATGCACACGACTCCATCCAGAGCAGCTACTGGGGTTACTACCTCACCTTGCATAACACCATCATGAGCAACCAGGTCAAGAAGCGCATTCAGGAGATATACGAAGACACGTTCCGCGATCTTGTGCAGAAGGTCGTGCTTGGCGACGAGAATGCAGTGGGTCCGGCAGGCAAGCTCCATTCCATAAACAACTACGCCAAGACCATTGCCGCCTCGCAGCGCATGAACGAAATCCCCTTCGGCGTCACTTCGTTCACCTTCCAGGCCGAGCCCTTCGAGACCTGGGAGCTCAACGTCGAGTTCTTCCAAAAATGGCTCGGATGGCGTTTGGATTGGTTTGACGAGAACGTCAGGCTGCTCGGCAGCGCGACTCTTGGTCAGCAGGCGCGCACGACCCGTTGGTACAACGGGTTCGATTATGGCTACGTGTTCGACTACCAATACTATCTCGAGCAAAACCCCGAGCTCAGAAAGCTCGGAATCACCACCTCGGGCAGGGCATTGGAGCACTTTGCCACGATTGGCATTCATGACGAGAAGTACAGCGGGAAAACGGCGCGCAACTTTGACGTGCAGGCCTACATGAACAACAACCCAGAGCTCAAAGAGAAGTTTGGCGATGACCTTGCCGCCTATTACAAGCATTACTGCACGGAAGGGTTCAAGAAAGGCCTTGTCTGCTGGTAATAGCTGGAAGCGAGGAATGCGACAAGAGATTTGTCATCTCGACTGGAGCGGCCCGATAGGGTGCCCTTTGTCATCTCGACTGGAGCGGCCGATAGGCCGCGGAATGGAGAGATCTCCCTCGAGATTTCTCGACTTCGCTTCGCTTCGCTCGAAATGACAAAGGGGCGCTCGCTCCGCTCGAAATGGCAGCGCCGCGCTTACTCGCCAAGTGCAATCGAGCGCTTTTTCGCGTCAAGCAGCATGCATCCGAGAAAGAACAGAATCGACGCGCCGTATGCGAGCATGATGGCGAAGCTCACGCCGTTCATCTCGAACGCATGAATCATGGGGTACATGCTCACGAGAATAAGCACGAACGAGATGGCGTAGCCGGCAAGATTCTCCCGATTGCGCCGCATCGTGATGAGCGCGTCACCCAAGAACCAGACGTAGGCGGTCATGACCGTGCAAAGCACGAGTGGTACGATCAGGTACGCATAGGGCGCGATGCTCGAGCCAAAGATGAGCACGAGCACGGGCTCGCCCACGAGCGCGAAGAGCACTCCGAAAACGAGCGCAAGCGCGAAGATGGCCACCGAGACCTTGAAGACAAGCCTCAGGAAACCACCCATGTCACCTGCCTTGAGGTACTCGGCGAAACGCGTCAGGAGCGGTGCATAGATGTATTGCGCGCACATCTGCACGATGAGCACGGGCGCGGCAACCGAGGAGTAGATGCCCAGAAACCACTCCCCCATCACGTCGTTGAGCGCCTGTCGCGGAATGGCGGGGACGGCCCAGCAGAAAAAGGACGCCACGACGAGCGGCAGGCATTTCACGAAGAGCGTGCGTATCGCCACGAAGTCGAAAGCCGGCTTAAGCGGCTTGTGCGTGACCTTCAGGAAGGCCGTACCATCGAAGAGCGCGATGACGAGGTAGGTGCTCACCGTCATGAGAATGAGCGCAATGTCGAGGGAGTTGAAAAACACCATGCCTGCGATGAAGGCGACAAGCAAGAGAATGCCACGCAGGATGAACGAGATGCCAATGACGTCCATGCGCGACTCGCGTTGCTCCTCGCCGTGCAGAATATCCACGAACACGGGGCCGAGCGAGAAGAAGCCGTACAGGATGACCGTCAACCACGCGCTGGTTGGGCAGGTCAAGAAGCAGTAAACGAACATGACGCCGATGGCCAGGGCAACCGTGATGATCCTGAAGCCAAGGTACTGCGCAAAGGTGAATTCCTCGTCCAGATCGGAGACTTGATAGGTGCGAATCTTGTAATAGCCGATGGGCGAGAAGATGTTCGAAACGGCCATGCCGAGAGCAAGTAAGCCCGCAGCATCATAGCCCGTTGACAAGCGCACGACGAAAACCGTGATCAGCCACTGCGCCGCCATGTAGACAAGCGAGCCCGCGGCGTTCCAAATCATGTTCGCGCGAATCGAAAGCGATTTGTCAGCACCTATATTCATCGAATGCATAGACTAGGGCTAGATGCCGTACCAGGCAATCCCCTCGTCAAGCCAACCGAGCGAGATGTTGTGATCGAACTCGTACTCGCTGGCCGTGTAGTTGTGATTGTTTGCGTAGGCATTAGGATTGTACTGACGATACAGCGGAATGCCCTTCGCATCATCGGAGTACCAACCAATGCCCTCGTCATTCCAACCTTCCTTGACAAGCGCGTCGCGCTCGAAAGCGCTCAGGGTGTAGTGATGCTCGCCGCCGATTTCGTTGTAGAGGCGATACACGGGCGATTTGCTCGTCTTGGGCGAATTCCAGCCAACGCCCTCATAGGTCCAACCTGCGGAATCAAGGGTCTCGCGCTCGACGATGCTCGAAGTGTAGAAGTGCTCCCCGGAATTGGGGTTATACATGCGGAACATGGCGCGGGTGTTGGTGTCGGGAACGCTCCACCCCTTATAGAGGGGAAGAATATAGTTGTAGGTGGGATCGAATCCAGCATGGGTATAGGCCTGGTCCATGAGCTTGGCGATCTGCTCGTGCCACGGCGTATCATTGGATGGCAGCGTGCAGTACTGATGCCAGCAGGTGCCCTTGGCGTCTGCCTGCGCATAATCCCACTTCATGGCATAAAGCGTGGGCTGCGCATATTGTTTGGCGTAAATGTAATGTTCGTAAATCCACTGAGCGCCCCCGAGTACAGCAGAAGTAGGCGTTGTCCAGCCCTGATTAACCGCCATGCTCAGGCCAGCGCTATCGGCAACACCGTCGTAGGCACCTATGCCGAAGAAATTATAGTAGATGGTCCCCTGATGATCCTGGCCCATGGCAAGAGTAGAGGTGCCCCAACCAGTTTCGAGAATCGCATGAGCCACGAGATACGCTGCGCTGATATGGTATGTCTGCTCTGCTTGGACAAAGGCCGAACCCATGCCGACAAGCTTGCCTTGACGTCCCTTGGCCGTCGAGAGAATGAAGGCATCAATTTGAGCAGCAGTTAGTCCAGAGGATGTCCTGAGATCTGCGAAAACGGTGAGATCGCAGTTGTTGGGATCAAGAGCAGCCTGAAAGCGGGCATAGGAATTACCATATTGGTCATTGGCCATGCACATCCGAATCATCTGATCCAAGGTAATACCAAGGTTGACGATATTCGAACCGCCCTGGGCCTGGGCAATCATATCTCCATCGGCAAACCCGCCCTCACCCTGGGCATAGAGCACGTCATCGTCGACATGCTCGTACGCCCGCGGGTCAGCGCGAAGCGGCCCTTCCACCCGCTCGGCAAATGCGCTTTGCACGAACAGGGCCGGAAGAGCCGCTATCAGAAGTGCTGTTACGAGCAGTAGGCGAATCGGTAGAAAGACGATGCTGCGTTTGGTCATGGTCGGTGCCTTCCCGTCTGAATGTCTACTGCATCAAATGTGGAATCGCCAGGTTACTTGTCGCTTTCGTCAGCGCCGCCCTCAGCAGCAGCGTACCAGGCAATGCCCTCATCCTGCCAGCCAAGCGAGATGTTGTGATCGAACTCGTACTGGCTCGTGGTGTAGTTGTGGTTGTTGGCATATGCGTTGGGGTTGTACTGACGCAGAACCTTGACGGTCTGGGCCTCGTCGGAGTACCAACCGATGCCCTCGTCATTCCAGCCTTCCTTGACAAGCGCGTCACGCTCGACAGCGCTCATGGTGAAGTGATGCTCGCCCGCGTTGGGGTTATACAGACGGAACACCGGAGCATTGGACTTCTCGGGAGCGTACCAGCCGATGTCCTCGTTCTTCCAGCCGACCTCGATCAGATGATCGCGCTCAACCGTGCTCGCGGTATAGAAGTGCTCACCGGAGTTGGGGTTGTAGACGCGGTACATGGCCTGGTGCTCACCAATCTGGAACTGAGCGACCTTGGTGCCCATGAAGTTGCCCATGCCCTTGATGATGACCGTAGCGGTGCCGACCTGATCATTGTCAACATACTCGAGCGTGTAGTCGGTGTCCTCAACGAGCTTGGTGCCATTGGCCATGGTAACGGTAACCTCAGGCTCGACGGGCTCGCCCATGAAGGTCACGTTCGAGACGGTCGCGGTCGTGGCCTTGTTGATGTCAGCCTGGGCAATGGTGACCTCGAAGGTCTTGTCATTGGTGCCGCCGCCATCCCAGACGTAGCCCTTGTTCAGAGTCACCTTGAGGTTGTACGTACCGGCATCGGTCGCGAGGACATTGTCCTTGTCGGTCTCAAGGTCAATCTTCTGCTTGGGAGCCTCAGGCTCATCGCCCTCGGTGTTGTCGCCCTCGGTGTTGTCACCCTCGGTAGCATCGCCCTCGGCCTGGGCCTGGGTGCCCTCGTCAGGATTCTGGTCGTCGCCAGGCTGCTGATCATCGCCAGGGTTCTGGTCGTCGCCCGGGTTCTGGTCATCGCCAGGCTGCTGATCGTCGCCGGGGTTCTGCTCTTCATCGAGCACCAGCTCGACCGTGTAGCCCTTGTTCTGCGGGAGAAGCTTCTGGGCCTCGCCCGTGTAGGTCAGATTCTTTGCGGCCGTGGGAACGGCGACCTCGACAGGCTCAGTGGGCTCATCGGTGTCATCGCCCTCAGTATCGCCACCGGTGGTGCCGCCCTGATTCTCATCGCCGCCAGGCTGCTCGGTCGCAGGAGGAGTGGTATCCCCCTCGCCCTCAGCGGCAATTGCCTGCACGGGGACAAGCGCCATGACAAGCGCGAAGCACGCAAGCAGGCTTGCCAACGTGGCAAGGATGTTCTTGCGCGAACTATGACTCTTTACCATTTCGTTCATGAATCACATCTCCTTCTTCCTGAACTTAACGTCCGCCCAATATAGCACATGAAAATGCCCGTCCTTTTCCCTTCACAAATACGCAACGGGCAGTTACCAAACGGTAATCTCGCAGTCACATGCCCTAGCTACCATGTGCTTTTTCATGAGCACGCAAAATTGCTCTCATCCGAAAGACCTCTTCTGTGCCCTGATCCTCATCAGAAAATCGACACAAACGGCCTTGCCGAGAGGCATCGCTTGTTTGGGGTACGTTTCGGGCATATCCATAACGGGAGCTTGCGCTTGTGGCATATGTTGCGCGTGCGCATGACGAAAACTGTCACTTGGAACACGTTCCACACGCTCACGTGACGAAAACCATCGTTTGGGGTGCGTTTTATACGCTCACGTGACGAGAACTTTCGTTTGGGGCGCTTCATGTACGCCACAAACGCGCATCTTCGGCAAACTCGACCCGTTTTCAGCCCAAGTGGCGCTTTCTGCGTGCCCCAAACGCAAACTCTCGTCATCTGCCTTCCTGAAATGCGCCCCAAACGCAAATCTCTGCCACCCGTTCTTCCGAGATGCACTCAAGCACGCATACGAGGCAACATCTGCCTCGCTCAAAACACAACGTTTTGCGTACCCACAAGCCGCAGACCTTACAAGCCGTAGGCCTTCATGCCCCCATCGCCATCATACACGCGGGGTATTGAGCTCGAGTGTTTCATGGAATTCCGGAAACAGTCCGAATCGACACGGAAAACACCCGCATCTGACTCTTGTTTTGCTCAGATTCTCGGGGTGGATGACTCCGAAGACCTCGCACTATCATATGCACCTTCTCAGAATCCGAAGGGGAGCTTCTTATGAGAGCCTACGTTGTCGATAGTTCAGCGCTACATCTTTGGCGACGAGACATGCGCGGACAATCGCTATTAAAGAAAGAGGCATTCGGCGCATTAAGCGACTGCCCGACATCACCCAAGGAGCTCGCCTCTCTTAAACTCTCGGAGCTCGAGTTAGGAAATGCGCCTGTCCGCCTTATGGTTCCATCAAAAGAGCTCAGAATATCGAGACACCTATACAGCTACAGCGTCCAACCCCATGCACTTCCCGAAAACGCGTTTCGTCAGCTTACGGCTCACATATGCATAGCATCACCCGAGCTCTGCCTTCTCGAATCGGCAAGCAAACTCTCGCTCTTCCAACTCATCGAATTGTGCATGGAACTATGTGGCAAATATGCTTTGGTTCCCGAAGCGCAGAGGGGCTGTATATCGAGAAATTACCAACTCACCTCGGCCAAATCCATTGACCGTTTCCTGCAAGGTGTTTCTCACATTCATGGCATAAAGAAACTTCGCCGTGCAGTTCAATTCGCGCGTGATGGCTCACGCTCCCCCATGGAAACACGCGAATACCTGTTTACTTGCCTCCCGAAAAGACTTGGAGGCTACGGCCTTCCCCCAGCCACGCTTAATGCCCGCATCGATCTGAGCCCCGCCGAGCGACGCGTGGCAAAACGCCAGTATCTCGAATGTGACGAATGCTGGCCCGAGCAGCGAGTAGTTGTCGAATATGACGGACATAACGATCATGAGTCAAGAGAGAACAGGGCCAGAGATGCGGTAAAGCGCAATATCCTGATTGCGCGAGGCTATGACGTGTTTACTGTCACAGGCAAGCAGATCTGCGATGTGCATGCATTCGACAAAGTAATTCGAGACATATCACGTCGAATCGGCTTTCGCCTCAGAGATTTCCCGCTAGATTGGGAACAGCGCCGCTCCGTTCTTCGTCAGGAGCTTTTCATGTCATTATCAAGATACGAGGGCGAGCGATTCATACAAACGCAGTCCCAACTTCTCGAAAGAAGCAACTGGCAGAGACAGCGAGGCCAATGAACGCATGTATCGATTATGTTGCTGAGGTGCCTTTCTCGCCTGGAGCCGTTCTTCGCATCCCCACTGACGAGGACTTACGTTTGGGGCGCGTTCTCGAGGCGATAGTGACGAGGACTTTCGTTTGGGGCACATTTCTAAAGCGGCAGTGGCGGAAACTTTCGTTTGGGGCCCACGAAATGTGCCCCAAACGCATACCTTTGGCAGAATCGCCCGATTTTGACCCCAAACAACGCGCTCCATGTGCCCCGAACGCAATTTCCCGTCAGCGATCCTCCTAATTTGTGCCACGAACGTAATTCTTCGTCAGCTGCTCCCTCGTCCTGCACCACAATCGCACGTTTCAACATCGATGAAATCATGCAGTTCACCTGTTGTTTTGAAGCTGTAATGCGATTTCGCATATCCCGTACGTATACTTGCTTGCGAAAAGCCGGATTACGTTTTCCTTCTCATGGGAGGATGCAATGTCGACTGCCTGCCGTAACTCACGCATAACATCCCGCCTTCACGCGATGGCCATACCACTTTGTTTGCTTGCGCTCATGCTCTGCATTGCGTTTAGCGCAGCACAGCTAGGATTGCCGGGGCGAGCCAGTGCCGACGAGAGAACGACGCCTGCATTCGCGCCCATCGTCAAGGACGCCAAAGCAAACGCCGCAAATCTCGTACTTATCGTCGAGTTCTCAGATAGCCCCGAAGAGGGCTTCTACAACAAAAGCTATGCCATTCCAGATAATGTATATGGATACAGAACAAATTTCGATTACCTCATGCACGACATCAATGGAGAGGCAGGTGGTCAGGCAGGAGCATATTCTTTTTACACCTATCGAAATTACTTACGACTCATTTCAAAAGGAAAGTTCGAAATTGCCTCATACTTCCCCCAAGCCTATGCTGACGGGACACATCTACGTATCCGCATTTCCATGAGCGCGCAAGACTACATCAATAACAATGCAGACTCAACGCTCATTACCCAGGCAATCGAGCAGCTCATGAGCGCCCGTCCAGATTTGGACGCCTCCATATTCGATGCAGACAAAGATGGCAATGTCGACAACCTCCTCGTCATCGCCGACCTGCCCAAATTACCAGAGAACATCAGTTTCACCCCTCATGCAAATACTGACCCTGGGGCAACCATCGTGGGATCAGGCAATAACAAGCGCACCGTGCGGGCAATCACCGTTCTTAATGGTGGAGGCATAACGAGCTTCGACCCGAGCGTTGCCGTGCACGAACGGCTGCACACCATCGGAGCTGCGGATTACTACCGTGGTGATGGACGTGAAGGAGATCCCGTCTCCTATTGGGACATTATGGCCAAGGGAAATTCCTATTCCTGGCCACTTGCCTACACACGTGAACGGCTCGGCTGGGTGGATATCCCCGAAATCCAAATTGGCGCGGCAGGCACGTCCCTCACGCTGTACGCCCCCGGAGATTCCGATGATATCCTGGGCTCAAAACCGCAAGCGGCAAAAATCAAGCTTCCTCTCTCAACTTCGGAATACTTCGTCATCGAATACCGCAAGCAAGGGACGGGTAGGGATTACAACAATCCTATTAATAACCTTGACAGATACATCGGATCCTCAGGTCTCATCGTCTATCGAGTGAATGAGAGATACGCGAACCAGGGTAATTTCAGGGGCAATGATTTCGTCTACGTCTTTCGCCCGGGCGAGAAGAGTCTCACAGCTTCCACCGGGGAAATCAACCGCGCAGCCATTTGCACAGAACCCTACACCGTACAGAATACACCCTTGGGTACCGTTACCCTCAATTCCTCCATTGGCTCACTCGATCCCAATGCCGACATCACCAAGGGTGCCATCTGCTATTCCAATGGCGACAACAGTGGTCTTCTCATCACGGCAACTGGACAAACCGACAACTCCATCACAATTAGCGTCAAATCCTCCCCTAGCGAAGCAAAGGACCTATGGAGGTCTGTGACCAATTTCGATGGGAGCTCGCCTTTTACGAATCTTGAAAGTCCAGTGACCAAAACCACGACCGATGGCAAGAACCTCTACGTGCTGGCCGAAGACCAGAGTGTAAGTGCACCGCATTGGACGGTCTACAAGCATGATGGGGCAAACTGGTCAAGCATAGGCGCAAGCTCCGCAAATCTTAAGTCCCTCGATCTAGCCTGGTTTAACGGGTCTCTTTACACCATCGGCGCACGAATAAACAGTCCGGGAATCGAAGTCAAACGTTTCGATGGGAGCTCCTGGGTTACATGCGCGAATGTGGCAAACATCGCAAGCTCCACTGAACCTCGATTAGAAGTGATTGGAGGAAGGCTCTATGTGCTTGTGAGCGACACAGCAACACTGCGTGTGTATGAACTTTCGGGATCGACGCTTCGCGCCTATGGGGGCATCTTGTCTGTAGATGCGCCCGCCAATCCCGCCCTTATCGACATAGCCGGCGTGCCCACCATCGTAACAGGAAGCACATCAAAGAGCGGCTGGAAAACGAGTATGTACTGTCTTGAGGACGGCAGTTGGAAAGAAACACGTCTTATAACAGGTAATGCCGCCTCTACGATAAGCTATGCACGCATGGGCTCCAGAACATACGTCTTTGTTTATGGAAGCATGGAAGGTCGCCTCTTCGAATTTGACGCTACAGGTAAGCTCGCGAACAACTCACTCATCTCTCAGGCAGAAGGCCTTTTGGCTGGAGCAAGCCTGAATACAAACGGGGAGCACCTATACCTCATAATTAGCACCGCCAATCAGGGTGTCATCGCCTACAAACTTGCGAATGGGTCGGCAACAAACATGGCGCAGATTGGCAATAAGGTTTACGCAAGTAGCCTCCCCGCCCAAAGTTGTGTCGTCGGAGACAAACTGTATGTCGCCATCGCGGACTCGGATTCCGACACCATTGCCGTGCGCTCCCATGACATCGAAGCCTCATCGACGCCTACGCCTGATCCGCCGGTGTCCAAACAAGACATAGCAAACGCGACGGTTTCCTCAATACCGGCGCAAACCTATACGGGCAGGGCAATCACGCCGCAGCCCGTAGTAACCCTGGGTACGAAGAAACTTGTGGCAGGAACGGACTACACAATCACCTACGCCAATAACGTCAACGTGGGAACTGCCACTATCACCATCAAGGGAATGGGCAACTACACAGGCACGAAGACCGCAAGATTCACCATCGTGAAAGCGCAGGACCCCACTCCCGCGCCCGATCCGAAACCTGACCCCACGCCGACGCCGGACCCGGATCCAACGCCAACGCCAAAACCTGATCCGACTCCCTCGCCGACACCCGATCCGACGCCAACCCCCAAACCCGACCCGACTCCAACGCCCGATCCGACGCCGGAGCCCACACCTACACCAGACCCAGATCCAACCACTCCCGAAATTGCAACAACGGTCATGCACCGCCTTTACAACCCCAACAGCGGCGAGCACTTCTACACCGCCAGCGAAGTCGAGCGCGACCACCTCGTCAGCGTGGGCTGGAACTACGAAGGAGCGGGATGGACCGCCCCGACCCAATCCAACACGCCCGTATACCGGCTCTACAACGCCAACGCCGGCGACCACCACTACACCACGAGCGTCGTCGAGCGCGATCACCTGGTGAGCGTAGGCTGGAATGACGAGGGCATAGGGTGGTATTCTGACGACTCTCAACGCGTGCCCCTGTTCCGCCAGTACAATCCAAACGCAATCGCAGGGTCACACAACTACACGACGAGCAAAGAGGAAACCGACATGCTCATCGGTATCGGATGGCATGACGAGGGAATCGGATGGTATGGAGTATGAGAAAAGCACAGCATAGCAAGAAGACCTCGAGGCGCCGCATCTGGGCACGCCTGGGAGCGATTTCCTCCACGTGCGTTGCGGCCATGCTTGTCTTTGCATTGAGCTTCGGCACAATGACCACGGGCATGCCCACACATGACGCAACCGACACCGCTTCCTCATCCCAAAACGTGGGGCAAGCCCTCGCGCCAGACGACACTGCGGCGGTATCGGATAGTGTTTCCACCAGCGAAGCGAAACCGGAGACGACCTCCTACGCCTCCTTGCCTGAAGACGAATACACAGCAAACACCGTCATCGTCTCCATCGACGGCACACAGGACATCGAACGCATAGCATCGCAAGTCGATGCGCTTGACTCCACGGCAAACGTCTCGGTTGATACAAGCGATGCCGAGTTCGGCTTCGTCAAGCTCACCTATGAGGGCAGCGCCAGCTCCGGCGAGGTGGCAGATCTCCTGTATGCCCAAGGCGTCGAAGCCCAGCCCAATTTCAAGTACTATGCGCTTGCATTGGACGATGAAGAGACCGATGCTGCCACGGCAGCTGATGCAGACTCCTCGCTAACGGCCCAGGCTACGCATCTCAACGACCCGAGCTCGGGCGAGCAGTGGGGCCTCAACATCATCCGCGCATATGATGCCTGGGACATCGCGAAGGGAAGGGCCAACGCCAGTGCACCGCGTCCCGTTGCCGTCGCGATCATCGACTCCGGCTGCATGGTCGACCATCCTGACCTCAAGAACAACATCGTCGGCGCCTACGACACGCGTACGGGCGGCACGAACGTTGCCGACGACCAGAATCACGGCACGCCAGTCGCCGGCATCATCGCCGCAGAGGCGAATAACAACATTGGCGTTGCCGGCGTCTCATACAACGCAGGACTCTACATTGTCAGAGCGCTGCACAAGCAGGGCAACGAGTTCGTCGCCGAATCGACCGACATCCTCAAAGCCTACGAGAACGTCATCGCCAACAAGAAGCTCGGAGACACCAAAATCCGCGTCGTGAACATGAGCCTGGGCAGCAAGCGCACGGGCAGCCTCGGCGAAAATGACATGGCCGTCATGCGCAAAATCGACGAGGCCTACACCACCCACGACATCCTCACCGTGAGTGCAGCGGGTAATCAAGACGGCACGCTTCCCTACCGTTGCTACCCGTGTGACTTCTCCGACAACGTGATCGGCGTCATAAACCTCGAGCGAAAAGACAACGGATCAATTTTGCGCAACGAGCAATCGAACTACAACACGCCCGGCGCCCAATCCAAGCAACTCTCGGCCCCGGGCACGAGAATCTACACCACCACAAACAACGGAGGCTACGGCACCAAGACCGGAACGTCCATGGCCGCCCCCTGCGTATCGGGTGTCGCCGCGCTCGCCTTTGTCGCCAATCCTCAGCTGAGTGCCGCCAGCGTCAAGAACATCCTCTGTTCGGCTGCCGACGACATCAACACGCCTGGCTTCGACAGCTTCACCGGGTATGGAAAAATCAACGCCTACAACGCCGTCCAGCTCGCCAAGGGCGTGGCAGACGTCACGGGTCCAGACTCGGTGTACATAAACAGCACGATTAGCCTGAACTGTCCCGCGGCAAGCGACTGGACCTCAAGCGACACCTCCGTTGCGACGGTTTCCAGCAGCGGACTTGTGCGAGGACTCAAGGCGGGATACACGACCATTAGCGTGAAGTCGGGAAACAAGTCGCTCAAGAAGACCATCGCCGTCTACGATGGCAGAATCACGGGGCCCGGTACGGTCCAATCGAACTATATCGCCCAATACAAGGTCGACTGCAGCATCGACGGCACGTGGAGCTTTGAGCTTGGCGCAAACTCCGCCGATGCGACCATCACCGCGGATGGCAAGCTGACTGCCAAGCAGGTGGGTCAGGTCACCATCGTCGCCAAGCTCGATTCCAACCCAAAGATCAGCGTCCAACTCCCCATAACCGTCCAGCAAGGACCCGTCACTGATATCGAAGACGGCAACCCAGGAGCTCCCGGCACCAAGATCATGTTCCGCCTCTATAACCCCAACTCCGGCGAGCACTTCTACACCGCCAGCGTCGTGGAACGCGACCATCTCATCAGCGTCGGCTGGAACGACGAGGGAACCGGCTGGACCGCTCCGGAAAACTCCAGCTCGCCTGTGTATCGCCTCTACAACGCCAATGCCGGTGACCACCATTACACGACCAGCGTCGTGGAACGCGACCATCTCATTTCCGTGGGCTGGAATGACGAGGGCATCGGCTGGTATTCCGATGACGCACAGGCCGTGCCGCTATATCGCCAGTACAACCCCAATGCCATTGCAGGTTCGCATAACTACACCACGAGCACGGTGGAGCGCGACCATCTCATCAGCGTCGGGTGGAACGACGAGGGTATCGGCTGGTACGGCATGTAGACCCTGTAGGGCAACTGTGAACATTTTGTGCAAGAGAGTCGCATCAACATCTGCTGCACGCCGATAAACACGGAAAAGGTTACATTTAGCTGCCGTTTTCCCGCCAAATGTGACTCTCTTGCTGCGGAAACGCGCTTTGCGGAGATATAATCGCAGCGTGAAAACCGGAGCTCACACCAACAGCACGAATTCCCGCGTGCGTAGTCGCATGCGCGCGGTTCTCTCCTCATGCCTTGCCGCGGTCCTGCTTTGCGCAGTTGGCGGTTTCTTCTTTATCAGGGAATCAGGACCCCAGCAGGAGCCTCCTGTAGCCACCGAGCCCATCGCAGCCGATGGCCAGCAAGCGTCCTCCGAAGATCGATCGCAGCCGGATGAGACTCGCAGCGACGAGGATATCGCCCGCGATATCGAGCTTGGCTATGTCCACGATGAGCTTGTGCTTTCCTTCGATCCCGGCACGAGCGCCGACAGCATCAACAAAACGCTTGCTTCCTATGACTTTGCCGCAACAAAGGACGTCTCGGACCAGGATCTCGACAACGGCTTCGTCAAGGTCGCCCTCGTCGATGGCGCCACCGTGGAAGACTCCGTCGCGACTCTCAAAGCATCGGGATTAGCCGCTCAACCAAACTACCTCTACGAAGTCGCCGAAGGCGATTTGCCTACGGAAGCAGAAGCAGGTGCGCTACCAAGCATCGAGCCCAACGCGGCGGTCACCATCAATGACCCCGACCGCGGAAACCAGTGGGCGCTTGACTCCCTGGATGCCTACAAGGCCTGGGGCATCACCAAGGCAGGCGAGACCGCCGAGGGCACGGCCCGCGCAAACCGCGTTTCCGTCGCCGTCATCGACACGGGATGCACAATCGGGCATATCGACCTGAAAGACAACATCCTCGCTTCCTACAACGCGAAAACCAACCAGACCGGTGCCGCTGCCGTCGCCGACACCAACAGCCATGGCACGCATGTGGCCGGAATCGTCTCTGCCAGAACGAATAACGGCGTTGGTGTTGCCGGCGTCTCATATAACGCCGGTCTCGTCATAATCAACGCCACTAACGGTGGTACGGGCGCAGACAGGCACTCATTCGCGTCGACCACCTTGGCGCAGGCATACACCTGGCTCTTCCGGCAATCAACCGAGGACAGCTCCAAGACTAATGCCGAGTACTACAACGTCCGCGTCATCAACATGAGCCTTGGCGGCAAGCACAGCGCGAACTTCGTGGACGATGACATTCTGACGACGAAAATCAAGCAGGCCCGTAACGGCGTCTGGATCGATTCCAATCGCAACGAAACCCACCATGACAGCATTCTCACCGTCACGGCAGCCGGCAATGCGGGAACCGATGCACCGGTCCCCTTCGTCGACTATCCCGGCGATCACGAATCTTGTCTCACGGTCATCAACCTCGAGCAAAACTATGGATGGACCACCACGAACAACGTGGTCGGACGCTATACCGATTCGAACTACAACGTCGACAATACCCACATCAAGAACATCAGCGCACCGGGCACGAAAATCCGCAGTACCCTGAACTCTGCCGGATCTTACGGATCCAAAAGCGGTACTTCCATGGCCGCGCCCTACGTTTCCGGTATCGCCTCCCTGCTCTTCACGGAAAACCCCGCTCTCACCGCCGATCAGGTAATCGACCTCATCTACGCCACGGCTACAGACGTTGACGCGCCCGGCTGGGACCGCGAGACCGGCTACGGCGAGATCAACGCCTACCATATCCTTCAGGTCGTCAGTGCCCAGCTCGGCGGTAGCGAGAACATCGAGTACAAGAACCGTCAGGCCGTCGCCATCGAGTACGGAGACGGGACGGGCTGGGAAACCTACGGCTCGACTGAGCAATGGGAATGGAGCATCGATAACTCCGACACCATCGAGATGACAGTCGACCCGGACACGCAGAGCGTCTCGCTCGTCGGCCAGAAGCCGGGTTCTGCCACGGTCACAGCTACGTTTAAGGATGTAGACAGCAATCCCATAGAGGGCGTCTCCATCAGCAAGACCTACACGGTCATGCCCCTCGACATCTCGAAAGCCACCGTGACGGTCCCTGGCGAGCATGCCTATACCGGTCATGAAGTCGAGCCCAAGCCCCTCGTGTCCATGAGCGGCACCGAGCTCATCGAAGGCGTCGACTACACCGTAAGCTATAGCGATAACGTCGAAATCGGCCAGGCAACCGTCACCATCACGGGCATCGGAAACGCCGCCGGTACCGCGAGCGGCACCTTCGCCATCGGCAAGGCGGATATCTTCCCGGCCACGCTCAGCTCGATAGCGCCGCTCCCCTACACCGGCGAGGCGCACGAGCCCACGCCCGCCGTCACACTCGCGGGCTTTGGCGCGCTTGTCGAGGGTACCGACTTCACCTACGAGTACGAGGACAACGTCAACGCAGGGTCCGGAAAGGTGCATGTCGTCGGCATGGGCAACTTCAAGGGTTCGTCTGGCTGGCTCCTCTTCGACATCACGCCCATCGACGCTGCCGGCGCAACGATAAGCGATATTCCCGACGCGGCCTACACCGGAAGCGCCATCGCGCCCGAGCCGGACGTCACCATCAACGGCAAGACGCTCGTCAAGGGCACCGATTACACGCTTTCCTACGCCAACAACGTGAATGCCGGCACTGCCAGCATCACCGTCACGGGCATGGGCAACTACGCGGGTATGCAGACCAAGAACTTCACGATTGCGCCCCTCGACATAAGCGCTGCAACCGTCTCCGGCGTGGAGAGCTCCTACGCCTTCAACGGGACCGAGATCAAGCCGACGGTCACCGTCACGCTTGACGGCAAGACGCTGGGAGCCGACGCATACGACATTGCCTATGCCGACAACCTGAATGCCGGCACCGCACGCATCACCATCACCGGCAAGGGCAACTATACGGGCGCAATCACGAAGACCTTCGACATCACGCCCATCCGACTAGAGGATGCGACTATCGAGCCCATTGGCGAACAACCTTGGAAGGGCGGGGCTGTCACCCCGGTTCCCGTCATCAAGGCCGGTGACATCGAACTTGTCGTCAACCGCGACTTCACCGTCACCTATAGCGACAACACCGGTACCGGCACCGCAACGGCCGTCGTCACCGGCAAGGGCAATTGCACGGGCACGGTGACGCTCACGTTCACCATCGTCATGGTCATCCTGCCGGAGATGGTCTCGGCCATTCCCGACCAGCCTTATACGGGAAGCGCCATCGAGCCCGGCATCACCGTGGCGAGCACGGGCGTGACACTCGTTCGCAACGAGAACTACTCCGTGGAGTTTTCGAACAACGTAAACGCGGGCACAGCAACGGTCACCATCAAGGGTCTCAAGGGAATCCAGGGCGAAGTCACCACGAGCTTCAAGATCACGCCCGTTAACCTTGCGTATGCTGCCATCGGCCCCGTTGACTCGTACACCTACACCGGCAACGCGGCGACACCCACGCCCTACGTCTACCTCTACGGCTTTGGCGACCTCGAGGCCAACAGGGACTTCGTCTACGAATACCAGGGCAATGTGGATGCGGGAACGGCGCAGCTGCGCGTCGTGGGCAAGGGCAACTTTACCGGAGCAACCGACTGGCGCGACTGCAGCTTCACCATCAACAGGAAAGACATCTCGTCGGCCACAGTGAGCATCGCATCGCAGCCCTACACCGGCAAGGCCGTCACGCCGGATCCGACCGTGAAGATCGACGGGAAGACGCTCGTCAAGGGTACTGACTACCGCGTGAGCTATTACAACAACCTCTATACGGGCGATGCCACCGCCGTCATCGAGGGACGCGGCAACTACCGAGGCTCCAAGGAGGCGCGATTCGAGATCACCTCCTCCCTCGCATCCTGCTCCGTATCGGTGAGCAGCGTCACCTATTCGGGAGCGGCGCAGACGCCAGCCGTCACCGTCCGCGACAACGGTAACGTCCTCAAGGAGGGCACGGATTACGCAATCGAGGGCTACTCGAACAACGTGAATGCCGGCACGGGCACGGTGACGCTTGCTGGTAAGGGCAAATACGCAGGCAAGACGACCGGCAGCTTCAGCATCAGGCCGCGCTCGCTCGCGGATGCCACCGTGAGCATCGCGGCGCAGACGCATACGGGGGGCGCCCTCACGCCGAGCCCGACCGTCACGCTCGGCAGCTTTGGGGAGCTCGTGGAAGGCCGCGATTACACGCTGAGCTACGCGAATAACATTAACGTGGGCACCGCGAACGTGACCATCACGGGAACGGGCAACTACGCGGGAACGACGACGGCGAACTTCGCGATTACCGAATCGGCGTCAAAGCCGTCGGAATCCGATGCGAGCGTATCCATGCAGCGCCTCTATAACCCCCACAGCGGCGAGCACTTCTACACGGCCAGCGCAGCCGAGTGCGACATGCTCGTAAACGCCGGTTGGAACTACGAGGGTTCTGGCTGGACGGCACCGGAGCGCTCGAACACGCCGGTGTACCGACTCTACAACGCCAATGCCGGCGATCACCACTACACGACGAGCACGGTCGAACGCGACGCGCTGCTCGCGGCAGGCTGGGCTGACGAGGGCATCGGTTGGTATTCGGACGACCAGCAGCGCGTGCCGCTCTACCGCCAGTACAACCCCAACGCGGCCGCCGGGTCGCACAACTACACGACGAGCATCGACGAGCATTGGCAGCTCGTCGGCATCGGCTGGCAGGACGAGGGTATCAGCTGGTACGGGCTGTAGGGGCCGGCGGACAGGATGTCCCTCACTCTTGGCGATGTTGCCTATCCCAGTGCGATGAAATTCATCACCAGAGAAACCATTGCTTCCTTCTCATCGGGCCGGGATTCGGCAATCATGATGGTCATCGCAACAAGCGTGCTGTCATCCACGGTCTTTACTCCATCAACGAACAGAATGCCATTCCTGTCAAGGAAATAGAGAAACAGACATGCTGCGATGCGTTTATTGCCATCGTGAAATGAGTGGTTCTTGATCACGAAGTACAGCAAGTTTGCAGCCTTCTCCTGAATGGACGGGTAGAGATCCTCGCCGTCGAAGGACTGATAGATTGCGGCAATACTGCTTCTGAACGAGTCGTCCTTCTCGACGCCGAAGATGACGCTTTCCCTCGCGAACCTCATCGACTGGATGAGGTTCATGCATTCCTCGTAGCCAAGCACATAGATAGGGTGCTCCCCAGCGGGACGATCGATGCGTTGATGGTCGTAGTCGTCCAGTAAATCCAGAGCCGGCGCATAGGCCTGCACGATATCGAGAATCTGTGAGCTCTCAAGCCCACCGGGCAGCCGTCTAATGACCTGGACCGCCTGGGAAAGCTGCTGTAGGCGGCGCTTGTTCTCAGCAACACCATCCATGACATAGCGACGCAGGACACCGGTCGCCCAACGGCGGAACTCAACACCACGCTGGGACTTCACGCGATACCCTACGGAGATAATTACGTCGAGGTTGTAGTATTCGACTTGACGCTCAACCTGACGATTGCCCTCATTTTGAACTGTCGCAAATTTTGCGACAGTTGAATTAGGCGTGTTGGAGAGCTCCTCCTTGAGGGCATTGCCAATGTGCTTGCCAATGGTCTTGATATCCCGGCCGAACAGCAATGACATCTGCTGGCGGTTAAGCCAGACATCCTCGCTCTCGACATCAACGGTGACGTCAAGTGACACCTCACCGTCAGAAGAATCAAACAAGATTATTTGGCGATTTGGGCTGCTTTCACTCATGATGACACCATCCGTATCAAAGCGTCGTTTATATAGCCCAATTATAATCGAACATATGTTCGATGTAAATAGAAAACGAAGTCTATCGTACCTGGATGAGTGTTACTCACTCCCCCATCGCGCGGTAGACCTCGAGCTCCCAGCGGCGGCGGTTGGCGCGCGCCACGGAGTCCAGGATGGTGCCGGCGGCAAACGAGAGCGCCGCGCACAGCATGAGCGCCACGGCGAGGACCGCCGAGGGGAGCTTGCTCACGTAGCTCGTGTCGAGGTACTCGGCGATGACCGGGACGCCGGCGACCAGCCCGAGCGCGACGAGGACCACGGAGACCCAGCCGAAGAACGCCATGGGGCGGTAGTCGCGGAACAGGCTCGCGATGGCGGCGAGCACGAGCATGCCGTCGGAGTAGGTCGACAGCTTGCTCTCCGATCCCTCGGGGCGGTCGCGGTAGTCGACGGGCACGTCGGCCACGCGCCAGCGGCGGTCGACCGCCCAGACCGAGATCTCGGTCTCGACCTGGAAGCCTTCCGACATGACGGGCATGGTCTTGACGAAGGCTCGCGAGAAGGCGCGGTAGCCGGTCATGACGTCCTCGAAGGAGTAGCCGTAGAGGACGCGGATGAGCCAGCGGACGAGGTCGTTGCCGAAGCCGTGGAAGCGCCGCCCGTTCTCCGCGCCGTAGGAGCCGTTGGAGATGCGGTCGCCGACCGCCATGTCGGCCTCGCCGGCGGCGATGGGGGCGATGAGGGCGGGTGCCGCCTCGGCGGGATAGGTGTCGTCGCCGTCGACCATGAGGTAGCAGTCGGCGTCGACGTCGCGGAACATGGAGCGCACGACGTTGCCCTTGCCCCGGCGCGGCTCGCGGCGCACGACCGCGCCCGCGGCGGCGGCGATGTCGGCGGTGCCGTCGGTGGAGGCGTTGTCGTAGACATAGACCGTGGCCTCGGGAAGCGCCGCGCGGAAGTCCCCCACCACCTTGGCGATGGTAGCGGCCTCGTTGTAGCAGGGGATGAGGACGGCAACGCCGGAGCCGCGGAGGGCGGGAGCGATGTCGGCTTGGCTATCGGTTTCTATGGGCTGGGCAGAGCTATCGGCCATGACTCGCACGTTCCTCGGAGATGATGTCGCTCGAATTCAACGATGGCAGTATACAGCAGGAGAAAGAGGTCATGTTCATAACCCAGATAAATCAAAACCGAACCACAACCAAAGGTGTGGTTCGGTTTTGTAAAGTCGTACGACAAAACCATACGACTTTGCGAGATGAAATCATTATTGCAATTCAAGCGCTCGTTGTCATCTTTTCTTTTCGACTCACTATAACCGCTTTTCTGACGCCGACCTTCTTCCAAATAATTACCACAGGACCCCATCATATGCTCTGCTTGAGAGGATTTGTTCTCAACATGTAATTAATAATCTGAGACACGACCCATCCTCCCCCATCCGGCAACATCCTCAAGGGCAGCATGCTATTCCACAACGCCGGAATCGATGCGAAGCACAGTCTCCGTTCATGGATGACTATCGAGGAGCCGGAGAAGTATCTGGCAAGGCATACCTGGCCAGTCACCATACCCCACCCCTGCATCGTGCTAATACCTTTATACTGTGGGAGCAAAACCCGACCCTACCTGCCCAGCTTCAAGCTCGGGCAAGAAACCGCACTGCCCCGCTCAATGCAGTGCGCCGAGGAACGATGCGCAAACAGGCCATTAAATCCGCAGTCGCAAAAGCAAAGCAGCGCACACTGCCGCCTACCGCGTTTCTCAAGAAGAACAGACGCACCATTTTGTTCGCGTTCGCTTTCTCCCTGCCTTTTGCATTGAGCTTCACGATTCCCTATGCACAGGAGGAAGAGAGGATATTGTCTTACGCCTTACTGGGGCTTCTCTTTTCAATTCCGCTCACTTTCTTCTTTTCCTTTCTCCTCTCCAAGCTTGGCAAGACAACGGAACCTTGCCATGAAAGCGTCGAATCGGCGTATCCCAAACTTCATGTAAACGTCTTCAAGAGGCCCGGTTTCTACGTCCTCTCCGCGGCACTCCTGATCATCTGGGGAGTCGTATTCTATATCGTGTATCCCGGCATCTTCACGAATGACAGCAATATCATCCTCAAGATGGTCTATGGACTGCCCTTTGAAACCCCTTGGTTTCGATATGACATGCTCAATACCCATCACCCGCCATTTTATGTCTTTCTCATCTGGCTCGTTATTCAACTAGGCCAATCCATTGGGCTAGCCGAGGCGGGGGTAATCGCGTTGGTTCCCCTTGCACACATGCTGTTCATGGCAATCGTCTGTTCCTGGTGCACGGTAAAGTTGTTCTGCATCACACGTTCGAGAACAATTCTGGTAATCAGCCTTCTGTTTCTCCTCGTCAATCCACTACTCGCAATCTATTCGGTCACGGTCTGGAAAGACGTCATCTTTGGCTGCGTCCTCTATATGTTGCTTATTCGTCTACTTGAATTTATCGATTATCCTGCTTATTTCGTATCAGGCATCACACAGAAAGTCAGCTTTGCGTTTGTTCTTCTCGCATGTTCGCTGCTCCGCAGCAACGGAATAGCCGTGGCGTTTGTTGCCTGCATCGCTCTAATCGTATTCTCGAAGCTCAAGAGACTGCCCACCCTAAAGCCGACAATCGTCGTCAGCGTTTCCACGCTTGTTGCTGCCGTCCTCGTCACGAGCGCACTATTTCCGGCTCTCGGATTGCGTAGCGCGCATTTCTCCGAATCAATCAGCTTGCCAATCCAGCAAGTCGGACGGACGATACACGACGACGGATTCATCACGCCTTGGAATATGGATACCTTTGACCATATCCTATCCCTGGATGACTGGGAGAGTTCCTATAAACCCGAAATAGCCGACCCAATCAAATTCAACGCGGACTTTGATGACGAGTATCTCGAATCCAACAAGCTGGCCTTCATCAAGGCATGGGTACGCACCGGATTCAACAATCCAGAACTCTACTTCCTTGCATGGGCCGATCAAACGCAGGCGTTCTGGAACATACCTTCATCAACAATGTACTTTGGCGGTTCCGGCTACATCTTAGAAGGAACAGAGACGCAGACCTTCCGCAACAGCATCGCATATGTCGCAGACGAAGAATTCGTAATCTCCGCTGGTTATGCATTCATCGATTTGTGCTGGCCTTTTACGAACGCCGCCTTTCTGGCGTGGCTCATTCTATTTGCGCTCTTGTTGTCGCTCTATAGGAGAAAGTACGATTCCATCGTCTTTCTCTTACCGCTAATCGCGCTTTGGCTCACGTATCTTGTGGCCGTACCGGCAAATGATTTCCGGTATATCTTCCCACTTTACCTGGCGTTGCCGTTGGTTGTGTACACTCTGCCACCTGATAAAACAAAGATAACCTAAGCGGCCCCTCATGCAGCAACAACAGACTTTTCTAAACTTCAATCGAGAGAGCATCGGCCCGACATCGCTAAAGGATGAATTGCATATACGCAACGCTATGCATATAGAGTGTAGGTAAATAGTATGTACTAAATTCGTACCTGTTATTGACTTATACAACGTCATCTTATATATTTTCTAGTACAGTACTCGTCTTATATGAGGTGACATATCATGAACTGCACTATGAGTTTAAATTTATCTGAAAGATCCTTCGCGCTAGAGGGGGACCAGGGATTTGTAGAGAAGCACTACATCAAGCTTCTTCAGATTGTTCAAGAAACGCAGCCCGTCATATCGTCAGCTTCCGTTATTCCCTCCGCAGGTTTGGAAAGAGATGCCCTGAATGCAGCCGAAACTGGAAACCAGCTACAATGTACCGATCCACAGCTCGCTCCATATATAAGCGAAGGCATTTTCTATATAGATTCCGACACTAAAATGCCAGTTATACAAACAACGGTGCCAGGAAATAACAGGCGTGAGCAAATGCGTAATGTTGCCCTAATTCTCCTTTATGCATCAGACGGACCAATAAACTCGTCATATATTAAAGAGCAGTGCCAACGGCAGTCTTGTTTAGACGGAGCAAATTTCTCCAAAGCATACGAGAAGGACAAGAAGAACTTCATCAAGAAAGGAAAGCCAGGGTCTCGTGATTGGAGTCTTGAGCTTAGCATTCCGGGCAAAAGGACTGCAAAAGAGCTACTCGATTCAATGATGACCAAATAACCAACTATGCCCGGCATAAACCGGGCATAGTATCAAATCGCGGCATCACGCCGTCTTAGTTCAAAGTTTACCAGATTTTTGCCGGAGCGTTATTATGGATAATGTTCATATATCTAAAATCCTCAACTTGCTCAGCGAGAGTCGGGTATCTCCCTTCAGGCTTCGACACCCTGAAGATAAGGACACATTGAAAGCCTATGAATGGTCTCTCACCTTGGGGCAAGCCCTTCTTAAACCTATAGGCATTTCAGAAGTTGCGGTTAGAAACGCTTTAGATAGAGCGATTTGTGTATGGTGGGATACGCAAGGCTACCCGGGCACATGGACTGATATCCGCAATATCGAACCGCCTATTACATTCTTAGCGCCATTTGTCCACGCAACCGAATGGCGTAACCGCGCAAAATCGAATAAATCTTGCGCCGATATCGAAATAACGCATGACGACATTATCGCCCACACTTCGTTGGGAACATGGAGGAACATGATCGGCAATCCTGCAGCCATTCCTTCTACCGCACCTGAGAACAGCGAGAGGGCCCTTTCGTGGCGTGCGGCAAGACAGCAAGATGTTCTTTGCGCTGAACTTTGGAAACGAGTCACAAAAGACGCTTTTCCTCTGATTCCAAAGACGTCTTGGCCTATCGCCTCGTGGGTATATTGGCGCAAGATTAACGAGAATCTCCGCCTTAAGAAATCGTGTTTGCCATTGGGATAATCTTATGGCTGTAGACGTAAATGACCGATACGATGACATGAGAAGAATAGTGGGGGCTATTGATAGCGACTTGCAGACATGGTTCGATGAACAATGCAGGGAGCAGGTTGAAAAATGTCTCGCCGAAAAGCCGAACGCTTCAATCAATTGATAGCCCGCCCAGAGACCTCTACTACTCAAATCCCTTGAATATCGAAGCGTACTTCTTGAGGTTATTCGCGGCGTACTTTGCCATGTTTGCCAAAGCTGCAAACCTGCCCAGACCAACATACCGGAGCGTACGATAATTCATGAGCGCGGCTCTGAGCTTATTTGACGATTTTGAGCCAGAGCTAATGCGGTATATATTGAGCGGCTCGGGCACCGCATAGGCATAGGGTTCGTCTTTAAGGATGTTTAGCCACATGGCGTAGTCCTCGTGCATTCCATCATGAATAGCATCGTCAAACTTCAAAAGATCTCGATGCACGAGCACGGAAGAACACATGACGACATTCTGTACTAAAAGCTGCTTGAAATCGACCTTCGGCGGCGGCGTCAAACAATATGAGGTCTTGCGACCCTTCTCATCAACATATGTGGTGCCTGTGAAAAGAAGTGCCGGGGCACCTATCGAACGAGCAAGATCAACTTGTTTCGAAAGCTTATCGGGAGCCCACATGTCATCACTGTCGAGCAGTGCTATCCACTGTCCCTTAGCCAGTTCCACACCGCGCTGCCTCGTCTTCGTAACACCGAGATTCTCTGGATTCAACTCAAGAGTTATTCTTTTATCAGAACAAGCGAAATCTAGTGCTAATTGGTGAGTGTTATCCGAGGATCCATCATCGATTATGATAAGTTCCCAATCCTCGTAACTCTGGCTCAGCACAGAATGCACCGAATCGACAATAAACCGATCAGCGTTATACGCCGGCATGATAATACTTACGAGACAGGAATTTATGTCTTTGCTATGCACGAAGGACCTGCAACTACTCGCTATCTTGCGACTTAGGCTTATTCGATTTTTCCGCTTCAGGAAGAAGAGCAACCCCGACAATATTTGCCTGCGCAAGCTCAAGCTCTCGCACTGTTGCAATGAGCTGCTTCTTGGTGTCCTTCCACCCACTGGCGCACACGATGGTAGCATCGGCACTATGGGCAATATACGCAGCACCCATACCATCATCTAGCGACTCGCAGCTTACAACAATTGCGGCATCCTCGGGAACATTTACCTGAAATTTCCTGGCATGAGGAGAGCCTTTTACCAGTTTAACCCGAACATCGCTGCGCTCCAATGCGGCCGCAAGTTCCCTCGCAGTTACAGGAGCAGACAGTGCAACACCAACGGGGACGATGGCAACCGTTGCCGGTCTTTCTCCATTCCGAAATTGCAAGTTCGCAAGCAGCCTTTCGCCTCCATCTTGAGACGGAACCTCGTCAAGAACAGGCAGACCCACTGCGTCTTCGACATCTTTACGTGATCTAACAGGAGGTTTAATTAGATCAATACAAAGAACAATGCACCCAGCGATAAACAAGCCAGCAATGAGCGCCATTATTACGTTCTTTATAACTGAAGATTCGTTGCCAACTGCATAGGTTGCCTCAGTCACTGTGGTAAGAATGCTGCTATTAGACTCCTTGTACAATCTAGCGGCTTCGTTAGCAACCGTATTCGCCGTCTCAATACAGACATCAGGATTTTTCCCAGTTGCGCTTACGACAACTTGTTTTGCCGCAGACGCTGACGTACACGAAACACGAACCTCGGAATTTGAATGGCTTGCCGCCTGGCTGTTTGCAAGGCCCTGAGCAAAAGCCAAATCTCCATTAGTCACAAAAGTGGCAGTTGCGGTATAGGTCGCCTGAACAAGTAGAGACCAGAGTATGACCAAAACGACAATAGCAATCGGTACGACAATCATGATCTTGATTCTTCGCCGAAACATGATCAATAAATCAGAAATGGTCATATTTACTCTTTCTTCCCGCAGCAAGCCGTCAAAAACAAGCCATTGTCTACAAAAGCATACCAATCATAAATATGGGTAGCAATCCTCTGCCACTTCCAATTGCCACACACTCTTGTAGCCGACCCTTGTCATGGCATAATCTATGTCTACTTAATTACAGCTAAATATACTACAAAACATTTTGGAGCGATTGTCTTCTCACATGCAGCTGCTCATGCTTATGCAGATAATCCACACCATGGAACCACTTGGCAGGCACCGGGATGTTATATGAGCGAACAATCCGTGCACGGATATCGCAGCTATCAAATCCCATTATGGCCGTAAACCGTCTAAAATACTCTGCAAAACAGAATTGACACTAGGTGAGGACAAGCGCTTATGAGCAAAATATTAGTTACGGGATCAGAGGGCTTTATCGGAAGTCATCTTGTCGAAGAGCTGGTAAAACAAGGATACGAGGTCAAGGCATTTGTCCTCTATAACTCATTTAACACGTGGGGTTGGCTCGACACGTTGTCACAAGAGACGATGGAGCATGTCGAGGTATTTACCGGTGATGTCCGGGACCCCAACGGAGTCTATGAGGCAATGAGAGGCTGTTCCGCTGTATTCCATCTGGCGGCCCTGATTGCAATCCCCTTCAGCTATCATTCTCCCGATGCCTATGTCGACACGAACATCAAAGGCACTCTGAACATTCTCCAAGCGGCACGGAAGCTCGATCTCGATCGCGTGCTTGTTACGTCTACATCAGAGGTATATGGCACAGCGCAGTATGTTCCGATAGACGAAAAGCATCCCTACCAGGGACAATCTCCCTATTCCGCCACTAAAATCGGAGCTGATCGTTTGGCAGAGTCCTTCTACCGATCATTCGATTTGCCGGTGACCATTGTTCGCCCGTTTAACACGTACGGACCGAGGCAGTCTGCGCGTGCGGTAATTCCGACAATCATTACGCAGCTTCTTGCCGGCAAGACCGAAATCAAGCTTGGTGCACTCTCGCCGACGCGCGATTTCAATTATGTGAAAGATACGGCCAATGGTTTTATCAAGATGTACGAATCGGATAGAACAATTGGCGAGGAAATCAACATCGCGACTCAGCAGGAGATATCTATCGGAGAGCTTGCCGAAGAGCTTATTCGTCAGATTAACCCAGCTGCTCAGATCATATGCGACGAGGAACGACTTCGACCGAGCAAAAGTGAAGTGAACCGTCTCCTTGGAAGCAACGAGAAGATTCTTCGTCTGACGGATTGGCAGCCGCAATATACATTTGAGCAGGGCCTGGCAGAGACAATTGCTTTTCTGAAAGATAATATGGACAAGTACAAGGTTGATATTTACAACATATAGAGCTGAATGAGCGCAACCTATTTAGAGGGGCAAGAATGTCAGATGACTTTATACCCTTGTCAGTTCCCAATCTGCGGGGTAACGAACTTGAATATGTAACGAATGCTGTGAAATCAGAATGGGTATCAACGGCTGGTTCATATGTAGCTGATTTCGAAGAGGCTGTTGCTAACTATCTTGGCGTTGATGAAGCCGTCGCCTGCCAGTCAGGTACAGCGGGCCTTCACGTCTCGCTTCAGTTGCTCGGAGTGGGCTCGGGGGACATGGTGATTGCGCCTGCGCTCACGTTCATTGCTGCCGTTAATCCCATTCGCTATCTTGGAGCAGAGCCTGCTTTTATGGATTGTGACGACAGCCTTTGCATGGATCCCGTAAAAGTTCGTAAGTTCTGTGAGACGGAATGCGTTTTCGCTGATAACGTGCTTGTTCATAAGGCATCCGGACGTCCCATCAAGGCAATTGTCATCGTGCACGTATTTGGCAATATGGCCGATATGCCCTCTCTCCTCAAGATTGCCGAGGATTACAACTTGCGTGTCTTGGAGGATGCGACCGAGGCACTCGGAACTTATTACACCAACGGCCCTTTGAAAGGGAAATACGCAGGTACGATGGGGGATATGGGTGTATTTTCCTTTAACGGGAACAAGATTATCACCACGGGTGGCGGTGGCATGATTGTGTCTAAGGATAACGACCTTGCCCGTCATGCGAAGCATCTGACCACGCAGGCAAAAAGTGACACCGTGTACTTTGAGCATGATGAGGTTGGATACAACTATCGCCTCACGAACCTGCAAGCTGCCTTGGGTCTAGCACAAATGGAGCAGCTTGAATCGTTCATCAAGACGAAAAGGTCAAATTACGAGCTTTATCGGGAGCTCTTTTCTCGTGTCGAGGGCTTGGAGATTCTTCCCTTCCGTAAAGGAATTAGGCCAAATTACTGGTTCTACTCTCTGGTTTGCGATGGCGAGAAGTATGACCGCGATAAGATTATTGCGGGTCTTTCTGCGAAGGGAATTCAAACGCGTCCGGTATGGGGACTCATTAATGAGCAGGTTCCTTACAGGGATTCGTGCGAATACGAGGTGTCTCGCGCAGGCTGGTATCGAAAGCACATAGTGAATATTCCTTGCAGCACCAATCTGGCTGAAGAAGAAGTTAGGGCGGTCGTTGATGCGATTGTTGCGGAGGAGCAACAGTGAATGTCGAAGAGCTAATCGTAAATCCTCAGATGGGCATTATTGATGCTCTTCAGCGTCTGGATGAAACTGCCCATGGCTGTCTGTTTGTGGCCGATGAGGAAAAGCATCTCATCGGCTCATTGACTGACGGGGATGTGCGTCGCCTCATTCTGAGAACAGGCTCCCTGGTTGGTAATGTCGGCGAGGCTATGAACGATCATCCGGTTTGCATAACAGAAGACGAACGCGCGAATGCTTCGAACATCATGGCTGAACGCAGGGTACCTATTGCTCCCGTTGTTACGTCCGAAGGGGCTATTGTTGATATCGTGTTGGACAACGGTCAAAAGATTATTCGGAAGCAGCTCCCAGAAAGCATTCCCGTCGTTATGATGGCGGGAGGCATCGGTTCGAGGCTTCTGCCACTTACATCTGTTTTGCCGAAGCCACTTATCCCCGTGAACGGAACTAGCATCGCAGAGCGTATTATTGGGCGTTTCCATGACAGCGGTTGCGATGATTTCTATTTGGTGCTGAATTACAAGAAGGCAATGATCAAAGCCTACTTCGATGATTTGGAGCGGGACTATAACGTCACGTATATTGACGAAAATGAATTCCTGGGAACAGGCGGAGGCTTGAGGTTGGTAAGGCCTTATCTTGACAGTACCTTTATTCTCACTAATTGCGATATCTTGGTTAATGCCAGCATAAACGAGTTGCTGAATGTTCATCGCAAGGCTGGCAACGCAATAACGTGTGTATGCTCATTAAAGAACTTCACGATTCCCTACGGGACAATTGAGATTTCCGAGGGCGGAGCGATTGAAGGGATGCGCGAGAAGCCGACCATCTCCTCTTTGATCAACACGGGCTGCTATATGGTTGAGCCTGTTGTGCTGGATTACATTAACGAAGGCGAGAATATTGGCTTCCCGGACGTGATGACCCGTTGCCAGGAGGCAGGGTTGAAGGCCGGCGTATTCCCGATAAGCGAGGGTGCTTGGCTCGATATGGGCCAATTTGACGAGATGAAACGAATGCAATCCGTACTTGAGGGAATCGAGGAGGCACTGTAGCTCATGAGCGAGAAGCTTGTGGTGATAGGCTCCGGCGGCCATGCTCGTTCCGTCATTGACTCGGCGCTTGATTGTGGCCGATATGATGTCATCGGCGTTTTGTCTTCAGATGAATCAGATTGGGTGCCGTATCGAGGCGTTGAGTGCATCGGCGCTGATTTTGATGCACCTAGCGTGTACGCACAGGGATGTCATGCCGCCGCTCTGGGAATCGGTTTTATGGGCGGTTCGACGCAGCTGCGCGAGAACCTTTGTAAAAAGTATGCCTCTATAGGTTATTCTTTCCCGCCGATAATCGACCCCTCCGCCCTTGTCTCAACGGGCTCGACGATTGGCGAAGGCGCGTTCATTGGCAAGCGCGCTGTCCTCAATGCAAAATCCCATGTTGGTTCGTTTTCCATCATCAACAGCACGTCACTTGTGGAGCATGATTGTTCTGTGGGTGCCTTCACTCATGTCGCCGTCGGTGCCGTGCTCTGTGGCGGGGTCCGTGTCGGACGCGGCGTGCTTGTGGGGGCGAACGCTACGGTAATTCAGGGCTTGGAAATTCATGATTGTGCAATAGTCGGAGCAGCTTCCCTGGTTTTGAGGGATGTCCCAGCAGGCGCACGAGCACTGGGTATCTATAACGGCGAGGAATAAATATGTCTGTCTATGTTATCGCCGAAGCTGGCGTGAATCATAACGGCAACTTGGACCTTGCCTTGAAACTGGCCGATGCTGCGAAGGCTGCTGGAGCAGATGCGGTCAAATATCAGACTTTTAAGGCTGGTGCGCTGGTTACGCCCGATGCGGGAGTCGCGCGCTATCAGAGAGAGAACCTGGGTGAGCAGAAAAGCCAGTACGAGATGCTCAGGGAGCTTGA
>ERZ836877.854-NODE-854-length-49777-cov-20.581171_pt1 | contig 49777 bp, 61 predicted proteins | sample MGYA00519469_ERZ836877 | MGnify/ENA primary metagenome ERZ836877 (study PRJEB31850, sample SAMEA3708809) | human gut metagenome | biome: human gut; feature: human-associated habitat; material: faeces | place: China | collected 2014 ...
TTCGTAAAAGAATGAGATGTCGGGGCCATTCGGCTTACCCCGCTTTTTTACTCCTGTCTCTGTCACTATTTCTTATCATTGATTTTAGTTAGTGAATGACACTCTCTTCCGAAGAGATTTTAATAATCTGTAACTTGTTGATTATTTGAACATTTTACTATTACAGAAAGTATAATTGCTAAACAAAAGCTCACCTTAAAGCAAATTTATAATGGAAATGGTAATTATTTTTGCGTCAAAATAGCCTGTGATAAAGGAATTTTTTGTAACTTTGCGCCAAAATAAGCATCTCTTCGGAAGAGATTATGACGATTGCTAAACAAAATAAGCCTCAGGACCGTAAGGTGCTGAGGCTATAATTATATCTGGGCACTTGATTGTATCGGCAAAGACCAGTCATGCATCGGGAAGCGTCATCGGAGGGATTTCAGGATCAGACTGTTGGCGCGGTCTACGACTGAGGTGTCGAGGCTGGCGAGGTAGATTTGGGTGGTTGTCTCGCTGTCGTGGCCCATACCTTCGCTGATGACGCTCAGAGGGATACCTTTTGCTTTGGCGGCGGAGGCCCAACTGTGGCGCGCGACGTAGAGGGTCAGAGGTATTGTCACCCCGACAATTCCGGCTATGCTTTTAAGGTTGTGGTTGATGTTGTAGCCGGCGTTGCGGTAGATGCATCGTTCGTTGGTGCCGGGGTTGCAGATAATGGGGAGCAGGTAGTCGCTTTTGTTTTCAGGATATTTGTCGAGGATCGTCTGCATATCCTTTGTCCACTCTATGATCAGCTGCTGGCCGGTCTTGCGCCGGCGGTAGGTGACATATCCATTCCTGAGGTCAGTTTTCCTGAGGAACGCCATGTCGATGAAGCTCATGCCCCGGAGATAGAAACTAAGCAGAAACATATCGCGGGCGAAATCGACAGAGGGGGTCAGCGACAGGTCTAATGACTTGATTTTCTTAATCACCGCCAACGGGAGCGCCCGCTTGACGGTCTTGTCAATTCCGGTGTAGACATGACGGAATGGATTACGGTTTTCGATGATCTCGTCCTCGACGGCGCGGTGATAGACGGCACGGAGGATGCGGGTATAGAATGAGATGGTGTTGGAGGCGACTCCCATATTACGGTGCCACGCCTCAAAGTCTTCCATCACTTCGGAAGTTATGCAGTCGAGCATTATATCCCGGTCATCGCGAAACTTCCTGAAGCTATTGAGGGCAGACCGGTAGGTCTCGGATGTCCTTATCTTTCCGTTCTGTTTGAGTCTGGCGATGAGGCCCTCCATGAAGTTGAACAGGGAACAGTCATGCGCATAGCGGTTGAATTCGTCGATCACGTCATCGGCAGTGTAGGTCAGACCATCGGCATCCATTTTGCGTCCGATCTTGGTCAGTCTTTCCATATCCCACCGTATACGCTCACGGATGGAGAGGATGAAAGGTCGGCGACTGCTGGTGTAGGAGGTGATCACCATGGAGCGGTTTTCGTCCCATTCAGATGTAAAGACCTTGTAATCCGTCGGGAGCTGGCGGATCTTCCGGTCGTGGATGATCTGATAATAGACCGTGCCCTCGCGTTCGGAAAGAGCGGACGGTCGGAATTTTACTTTTATCGAGGCCATATCTTTTATGATTCAGTTGTCGGCAAAACCGATATCACAAAGATATGAAAAGAGCACAGTCCCACTTCTTTATTCCGATATTCTTCTGCTATTTTTATGCCACGCGGAGAGGCTACGCCCCCAAATAATCTTTGCGTGCCCTCCGCGGCCCGGCGTGCGGATGATAACTCACGCGGAGCCCGCGGAATTTTTTGGGAGGGAGGGTCAGCGGCGGAGGTAACGGCGGAATTTGTCGACAGAGGTATTGACGATGAGGTCTTCGGGGAATCCGGTGGCCTGGAGGAGGGGCAGGAGGAAGCCGTATTCGGCGATATCGAAGGATATGTGGGCATCGCTGCCGAGTATCACGGGCACGCCGTAGGCTTTGCAGAGGCGCAGGATCTCGAGGTTGTTGTCCTTCGCGGAGTCCTTATGCCGGATTGGTTTGAGGCTGCTGTTGTTGATCTCGAGCAACGTGTGGCTCTCCTTGGCGGCGATCACGAGGGGTTCGAAGAGGAGGTCGGCGGTGCCGTCGCCGGGATGGCTTATGATGTCGATCCAGGGATTCCGGATCACCTTCTCCAGTCCGGCGGTGTTCTGTTCGCGTGTGCCGTGGCGGTAGCATAGGGAATGGATTCCGGCTATGCGGTGGTCGAGGAGAGACATCATCTTGTCGTCCATGTCGATGTTTCCCTCGCAGTCGAGCACGTTTATCTCCGCACCGAGCATCAGCTCTATGCCATACATATGGCGTGGCACCACATGGAGATTGCGGAAGTATATCGGGGCGCAAGTGCCTGGTATTCCGGGGGCGTGCTCGGTGATGCCGAGGAGCTTGAGGCCTTTCTCGGCGGCTGCGCGCGCCATTTCCTGGAGGGTAGAGAAAGCGTGACCGGAGGCCACGGTGTGGGTATGTACGTCTAACTCAATATTCATCATCTTCGAAACCTGACAGGGGGTATGACAACAATCCCTGCCTTGATATAACGTCATCTCAAGGCAGGGATTGTGTGAAAAGCATCAAACGTCGGTTCCTATTTCACCTATTGTATTACATCGGGAGATTCCCAATTTTCGCTTACGGAGACAGTGAGATTGATCATATCCGAAGGAAGGGCAGGTGCATTTGCAGGCTTCAGGAAATCACCCTTCACACGGTATATATAATTGGCCTCAGGATAGAACAAAGATGGAGAAATAGAGCAACCATTATACACATAGCTATCATCTTTCGCTCCGATCATGAAGGTTATCTCATTGAGACCTTGTCCTTGAATATAATAACTACCTTTTTTTGCAGGGAACGTATAGAAATAGAAAAGCTCCGTGCCACTGTTATCAAATGTAAGGTCGACAGAGATATTTGTTTTATTGGCATTGGCACCGGCAATTCCGTTGTCTAATGAATATTGGGTCATAAACGAAAGTTTGGTAAGCGTTATCTTTGTCACACCATCAGGACGGCCGCCATCATTCGCCTGGACAATGACCTTCGCCACCGCGCGCCTCAGCACAACATTCTCCTCATAGGCATCATCCCCTTTTGTGATCCTCAACACCTTCACAAAGCAATCATAGTTATCATTGTTGACGGAATAAGGGGGAAGCGTATTGTCGCCGTGCTCAAGAATGTCGATATAATCATTATTGCCGTCGATCTTGTAATATTTGTTGCCGTAACTCCCATTATCATTTTTTTCAGCATCCGAAGGGATATAATCAGCGAAAATTGCCACCGTGTAATCACCCTTCTCCGGCGCTTCAAACTGAATCAGAGAACCTGCGGAAGCAAGCATCTCCTTCCGGGCCACAAAGTTATCGACATTAATACTCCCTGTGGTTTTCCCCTTGTAGAGCTTGGCGACATAGCGGAGCTGGTGGCCTTCGTGCGCGGCACGGGTAGAGGGGAAGGCATAGGCTTCTGGAGCCGAGACGGTGAGGGTTATGACGTCGCTTTTCTTTTCAGGATCCGACGGACTGACAACGTCTGTAGAGGTGCAGCCCGTTGCCAGCAGTGCCGGAAGAAGAGCGCAGAGCAATCTCATTTTCACTGATTTCATATTTATGGAAGTTAGTTATTGAATATTATATGTCGACGATTACCTCACCATCCCAGGCGGTATCGACCGATATTCCGCCGATGATGAAATCCGTGAGGAAGTCGCCTCTCACGGTAGTGACCTTCCCCCGGTGCACCGGCAAGGTCACGCCGGCCGTGCGCGACACCACAGCCTTCGCGGAATTATAGAGAGTGAGAGTCAGGGTTATCTCCATCCCCTCCTCAGGCACAAAGAGACGCCCGGAGGCGATCTCCATCTCTATGCCAGGGATGGTGATGATGTCGAGAGTACGGCTGCCTACGACATCATCCACCGGACGCGCCGGGGAATTCTCGTTGAGGTTGAAGGCCGCGGCCACAGGGCTTCCGTAGCTTATCTCCACAGAATAGCTCTCCCCTCTCGATATCTCGTCGCGGAAAGTGGCAAGAAACGATGCATAATCATCGGCCACAATCCGGAACCTACCCGTAGGGCATTCCATAGCCACCGGGACCTCGACACTGCGGCTCCATTCTCCGGCGGCTTCCGAAAGGTCAAATGACCCGGAATAGCAATAACATGGAGAGGGATCATGCGAGTAAAAATGCTTTCCGGGTGCGGGAATATCGTTGAAGTCGGCGACATCGTAAGCGGAGAACTGACTGTCGTCGCACCACACGGCGAGGCGGTATTCGCGCGGCTCGAGCAAGAATGGCGCAGGGATTGTGAGTGTACGCCCGTCGCCGTCATCCATCTCCGCCGTGAATTCTTTCCTCATCACCGCCGCCCCGGCGCCGCGCAGCTCCAGCACCACCCTTTTGCGGCCATCGCCCGATGCCCGATGACGCGGCGCCTCCACCTTCTCCCAGTCGCCCGGGAAGCCGAGCACGAAGACAGTCTCCACGAGAGTCGGATCCTCCTCATTACGAGGATCAGGATAAGTGTGGATGCATCCTCCGGCAAGAAGGAGGAGAGCAAACAGAATCGATATAGACAGGAACCGTGACATAAGCGCAAAAATCAGAGTCTGAAAGTATAAGCCACCGAGACTCCGGCATGGTCGATGCCCCAGTAAGAGGTCTGGCGCACATCGGCGCGCGCACCATTCACGGTATTGTAGAAACGGTCGTAGCGCATAGAGGCATAGCCCGCACCTATGGAGAACTCAAGATGCCATTCCCTCCCGATGCGCAACACATAACCGTAGGTGACGCCGGCGCCCAGCAACGGACGCCCGCTGTCCTGATAACGGTAGTCGCCATGGCGGAGATTATACCATGCCAAAGAAATGTGGGGCCCGATGAAATGTCCATATCCGGCGCTCGCGAACCACCATCTCCCTTCCGGCTGCACAGCCAGTATGCGCAGAGCCTCACGCTCCGAAATAAACCACGGACACCACCACACCGGCACCGACACAGATATCCGGCCGGTCAGTTCAATCTCCCCCGCCACATTCATGACCGTCGCGGCCCATGGCAGAGCGTTTGTCTTTATCCGCACCATGCGGCGTGGCGCCTGAGGGAGGGTCAAAGCCTCGGGGATTTGGCCAACGACAGTGTCTCCGGGGGCAGCGTCGGAGAGGCTGCCCCCGGGATCTGCCGAGAGGAGAGTCATTATCAACGGAATGGAGGCGAGGTTCATGGTCAGATTGTCAGATATGTTTTTATGCACAAAGGTAGCATATATAATTCAATTGCCAAAATAAAAATTGAAAATAATATGCTTTTCGGCAAAAATCTGACATTTAACCCCGAAATCCAACGAATTAAACCTCCCCTAAAGGGAGTATGAAGGTCATGACCACCCTCCTCCGAGAGCCTTGTAGAGATTTATGAGAGCCAGATATTCGTTGAGGCTGGCATTATTGACCCCTATCTGCGACTCGAAATACCTTCGCTGCGCATCAAGCACGTCAAGGTAGTTTAGCGTTCCTCCGCGATACTGGAGCCAAGCCAGCTGCACATATTTGGCGGCGGCATCGCGCAACTCCGATTTCACCTTGTGATTCTCGCGATAACGGTTGTAGGCTATGATGGATGTGTTGACCTCCGTGAAAGCTCCGATCACGGCCTTCTCATAGTCATACCGGCTCTGGTCGTAGGCCGCGACCGCCGCCTTGTATTTCCTCTTACGCTTTCCGAAGTCGAGCAACGGCCCGGTGATCTGAGCAATGGCATACGTGAAAGGCGACTTGAAGAAATCCTTCAGTCCGTCGTTCTCAAAGCCCGGAGTGAGCCCGATTCTCAGGGAGGGGAAACGGTCGGCATAGCTCACACCGACATCGGCCATCGCAGCCTGCAGACGACGCTCGGCAGCACGCAGGTCGGGACGTCGCTTCAGAAGGCCGGAAGGGATGCCGGCAGGCAGTTTCTCCGCGATATCGGCATCAAAAAGGATGACCCGCTCCTTGAACGACTCCCCGGGATACTCGCCCATGAGGGTAGTGAGCGAATTGCGCATTGAAGCCACCCTCAACTCAAGATCAGGGATCAGGGAGGCGGTGGTGGAATATTCGACCACCGCCTGCTGATATACAGTCTCCGAAGTCAGACCACCCTCGAACCGGAGCTTGGCCTGGGCAAGCGCCTCCTCGCGGGTCTTGAGAGTCTGACGCACTATCGAGAGCTCATTCTCGAGGGAAAGGAGCCTGAAATAGGCTGTGGCCACCTCGGCGATAAGGGTCATACGCATGGCCCTGTAATCCTCTACCGAGGCAAGATAGCGCGCTTCGCCGGCATTCCTGGCCTTCACAAGCGAGCCCCAGAGGTTCATCTCCCAGGAGATCGGGAACTTGAGATCGAATTCCGGATCTTTAGTAGTAGGGCCGCCATTGTATCTGTTTGTTTCGTGGGAATAGCCGATATTGAGCCCGACTTCCGGAAGGAGGCCTGCCTTCGCCACTCCGTAGAGTTCACGCATCTGCTCCACCCTCGCGGCGGCTTTCAGGATGTCGCGATTGTTCTCAAGAGCCGTCCGCATGATGGATGTGAGGGTGGAGTCTGTATAGAACTCCCACCATTTCAGATCAGCGAGCGAGAGAGAGTCGGCAGCCGGCGGCACGGCCGCCTCACCGGTGAAGGATGCAGGAAGATCCAGACGTGCCTTGGTCAGATTTCTGGTGCCCGAGCACGCCGAGAACAAAACGGCCGCCATGAGTATGATGAGTATCTTTTTCATTATTGTTTTTCCTTATTTATCCGGGGTTATGACTCAGATGGACTTCTTAACAGGATCCTCGCCGGCAGTTTTCTTTCTAAAAAACCTGTTGACAGCCACGAAGAAGAACGGCACGAAGACAATGCCGACGGTGATTGCCACGGCCATGCCGAAAAACACACCGGTGCCGATGTCGCGACGCGCGGCGGAGCCGGGGCCGGTGGCGAACAGAAGGGGCACAAGACCGAGCATGAAGGCCAGCGAGGTCATCACGATCGGACGGAACCTCAGCCTTGCCGCAGTCAGAGCGGCATGTACGGGGTCTGTACCCCTGTCGGTCTCCTCCTTGGCGAACTCCACGATAAGTATGGCGTTCTTGGCCACAAGACCGACGAGCATCACGAGGCCGATCTGGAAATATATGTTGTTCTCCAGCCCGCATATCCATATTCCCAGATATGCCCCCACACCCGCGATCGGGAGGGAGAGGATGACAGCCAGCGGCACAGACCAGCTCTCGTAGAGGGCGGCGAGGAAGAGGAACACGAAAAGGAACACGAGCCCGAGCACAAGGCCGGTATTCCCGCTCTGATGCTTCTGCTGATAGGACAGTCCGCTCCATTCCACCCCGATGTCGGAGGGAAGATGCTCCTCCACAATCTTCTCAAGCGCCTCCATGGCCTCGCCCGTGCTATAGCCGTGGGCGGCCTCTCCGGAGACAGTGGCCGAATTAAACATGTTGAACCGGCTTATCGTGCCGGGTCCGGTGGTGAACTTCGACTGTCCGAGAGAGGAGACCGGCACCATTGTATTGTCGGCACTCTTCACGAAAAAGAGGTCGATATTCTCACGCCGGGAGCGATATGGGGCGTCAGCCTGGATGTAGACGCGGTAGATCCTGTTGAACATGTTGAAGTCGTTGACATATATCGATCCCGTGAAGGCCTTCATGGTGGAGAATATGTCGCTCACCGGTATGCCGAGGATCTTTGCCCTGTCGCGGTCCACATTGAAATACAGCTGCGGGATATCGGCCTGCATGGAGGTGGACAGATCGGCTATAGCCCTCGCCGATGCGGCATAGTGGCGCAACGTGTCGACAGCGTTCTGAAGGTCGGCATAAGAAGCTCCGGCCCTCGCCTCAAGCACCATCTCGAAGCCGCCTGAACTGCCGAGGCCGGGGATAATGGCCGGAGAGAATATATTGACCTTGCATTCCGGATAAGAGGCAAGCTCGTCGTGCACGCGCTCCTTTACCTCCGAGATGCCTCCTGACGAACGCCGGTCCCACGGCTTCAGTATGACAGTAAGCTGGGAATGTGCCTGATTCGAGCCCACACGCGGCGACGAACCCGTGACATTGAGCACATATTCCACGTCGGGGTCAGCCAGCAGAAACGCCATGGCCCTGTCGGTCACCTCACGCGTACGCTCTATGGTGGCGCCTTCAGGGAGCTCGAGTTCCACCGTGAAGTAACCCTGGTCTTCCTGCGACATGAAGCTTGTCGGGACAAAGGCATTCATCAGATAAATGAATACAAGGGCAAGACCGAAGGCCGTATACATCCGCCTGGGATGGGCCAGAGTCCTTCTTATCGCTCCACAATAGAAACGGTTTCCGCGCCCGAGCCAAACATTAATCAGGCGGAAAACCTTCGCTTTCTTTTTCGATGACGCGGGGCGAAGCAGACGCGCGCACATCACGGGCGACAAAGTCAGCGCCACGACAGTGGAAATCACCACCGACACGGCGATAGTGACTGTGAACTGGCGGTAAAGCTGTCCGGTTATGCCCGGGAGGAAGCTCACCGGCACGAACACGGCACATAGCACGAGCGACATGGCGATAAGGGCATTCCCGAGATTTTTCATGGCCTTCGCCGTAGCCTCGTAGGGCGACAGCCGCTCGGCGTTCATTATACGGTCGACATTCTCAACCACCACGATAGCATCGTCGACCACTATGCCTATGGCGAGAATGAGGCCGAGCAAGGTCAGCATATTGAGAGAGAACCCGAAGATGAGCATCACACCAAAAGTGCCCACCAAGGAGATGGGGACTGCTATGACAGGGATCAGCGTCGCACGCCAGTTCTGCAAAGAGAGGAACACCACGGCAATCACAAGGAGCAGCGCCTCGAAGAAGGTGCGGTAGACATGATGTATCGACTCCTTGATGTATGTGGTCATGTCAAACGGTATCTCATAAGATATCCCGGCAGGGAATCCCTTGGCAATCTCCTCCATCTCGGCCTTCACAGCCTCTGCCACGTCCATGGCGTTTGATCCCGGAAGCATGTTGATATTGATCACGGCGGCATTTCCACCGTTGATTCCACTCTCTGTGGAATAGCTCGACGCCTCGAGTGATATCCTTGCCACATCACGCAAGCGTATGATGGATCCGTTGGTGCCGGCGCGGAGCACTATGTCTTCAAATTCCTTGACCGACGAGAGGCGTCCGCGGGCGATGATCGGCATGGTCACGTCGATATCAGTCATCGGAGCCTGTCCGAGAGCTCCGGCCGCCGACTCGCGGTTCTGGTCTTTCAGAGCGTTCTGTATGTCTTTCACCGTGAGCCCGAGGTTGGCGAGCTTGTCGGGTTGCACCCATATCTGCATGGCATAATAACGGCTGCCGACATTTCCGACGCTTCCGACCCCCGGGATACGGCGTATGGGATCTATGACGTTGAGCGTCGTATAATTGCTCAGATAGACCTCATCAAACTTAGGATCGTCAGAGAGAATGGTGATTGTCATCAGGCGGTTCGCGGTCTCTTTCGACACAGAGATACCGTTCTGCACCACCTCCGCGGGCAGACGCGACTCGGCTTTCTTTATACGGTTCTGGATATCGACCGCCGCCAGTTCAGGGTCGACGCCGATGTCGAAAGTCACCAGCGCGGAGAATCCTCCGGAATTGGAGCTCGACGACGACATATAGATCATTCCGGGCGTTCCGTTAAGCTCCTGTTCGATAGGAGTGGCCACCGCCTGCGTCACCGTCATGGCATCGGCGCCGGGATAGGACGCTGTGATCCTCACCACCGGGGGGACGATCTGCGGATATTGGTCGACAGGGAGCATCACCAGCCCGAGAATGCCAATGATGAAGATCACGATAGAGATCACTATCGAGAACACCGGATGCTCGAGAAAGAAATTTCTGTTCATAATCTGCCTTATTGATTGTTATCTTCCGGTTCTTTCATATTATCATCCGCACGGACGGCCACAGGCTGAACCTTCATTCCGTGGGAGAGCTTGTGGTAGCCTTCCACCACAATCTTCTCACCCTTCGCCAGTCCGCGTTCCACTATGGTATTGTTGCCGACCTCGGGTCCGAGCTCCACAAATCTCTTCTCCGCGACGCTGTCGGGACGCACCACAAAGATATAAGCGCCATTCTTCTCTATCACGAGTGATTTCGTAGGCACATCCACGGCCTGCTCCCTGACATCGAGAAGCACCTTGACCTTTGTGAACTCGCCAGGGAGCAGACTCCTGCCCGGATTGGGCATCTCGGCGCGCACGGAGAACGTGCCGGTCTTAGGGTCAACTTTAGGATCGGCGAAATCCACAAGACCCTTGTAGGGATACTCCGATCCGTCGGCGAGGGTGATGGTGACAAACGAGTCCCACTTATGCTTTTCGTCAGGGCCACCGAGATTTACATTGCGGTCTTTGCTCCGCAGATAGTCGAGTGCAGTCATTGAGAAATCTACCCTGACGGTGTCGCTCTTCACGACCGTGGCGAGCAGGGATTTGCCTCCCGACGGCCCGACAAGCGTGCCGATATCGGCCATCCTCTCCGATATGAAACCGGAGATGGGCGACGACACGCGCGTATATCCCAGGGTCAGTTCAGCCTGGGTCAGATCAGCCTGACTGACAGTGACCTCCGCCATGGCGCTCTCATAGGCGGCCTGTGCATTGTCGAGATCAAGCTGCGACGCCGCATTCTGGGCATACAAAGGCTTGATACGGTCGAGATCATGTCTGGCTTTCTCGGCCTGAGCTTTGGCCTTGTTGAGCACGGCACGCGCCCTGTTGACGTGTGCCTCATACAGTTTGGGATCGATTATGAAGAGAGTCTGTCCCTTCTCAATATATGAGCCCTCCTTGAAGCACATCTTCTCGAGATATCCCTCCACACGGGCATGAATCTCGACAAATTGCTGGGCGCGGATACGGCCCACATACTCGCCATAGATATTGACATCTTCCGTGGTCACATCCTCAACCTCCACCACGGGGAGAGGAGGAGTCTGAGTCTTAGGTCGGAGGAAGAAACAAAGACTGGCCACAACGATGAGAATGACGAGCGTGATGGAAAGCCATGCCCGTCGGCTCTTGCGGTTGCGAGGCCGGATCTTACGCAATATGGCTTTTACCTTCGGATAAATGTGGAGATTGTGTTGCTGAAAATTCATTCCGGGTTATCGATTTATATCTACTCAAAAGTTAGTTTATGCAGTGCTGGAAAACACCATTAGCTAAACGCCCGGATATGCCTGATAGTTCTTAAGGAATGTGTTCAAGACTGAGATTTAATTTATTTTCGCAGATCATCCCACATATCATCAAAAAAATTTAATAAACATTTAATTGTCTATCCCGATGATAATGATTACCTTTGCATACTGAATTACAAATCGTGTCATGAATAAAACAATACTGCTTTTCGTGCTGGCTCTTCTCGCCGCCACCGCTTTTCCTCAGACTAATTACACCACGGAATACGATATACCTTATTCCGCGAAGACCGACGACTATTCACGATCCCGTCTGAAACTCGACATACACCATCCGGATACAGCGGAGACGCTTCCTGTCATCGTATGGTTTCACGGAGGAGGGCTGACAGGTGGAGAGAAACAGATTCCCGAGGAACTGAAGGAACAGGGTTATGTGGTGATCGCCCCCAACTACCGGCTCACGCCCCGCGTCGGTGTGGCCGACTGTATCGATGACGCGGCTGAGGCCGTGGCCTGGGCTTTCGACAATGCCGCCAGATATGGCGGCGATCCGAACAGGCTGTTCGTAAGCGGCCATTCAGCGGGAGGATTTCTCACCAGCATGGTGGGTCTCGACAAGGCAAGACTCGCCCCATATGGGAAAGATCCCGACAGCATAGCGGCCCTGATTCCATTCAGCGGTCAGGTGATAACCCACTTCTCCGACCGCAAAAGCAAAGGAATCGCCGAACTGACACCCTATGCAGACACCGCTGCCCCGCTTTTCCATGTGCGTAAAGACGCGCCTCCCTACATAATTATCACCGGTGACGCAGAGCTTGAACTATATGGGCGCTACGAGGAGAACCTCTATATGTGGCGCATGATGAAGCTCAACGGACATCCCGACGTGAGGATCTATAAACTCGACGGCTACAACCATGGCGAGATGTGCCATCCCGCTTTCAAGATACTCAAGGATGAGGTGAAACGCCTCTCCCCCGGCCGCTCCTGAACCGCACGAACAATCATGCCATTCAACAGACATCCTTACATGGCAATTCCAACATTTCCATCATCGCCACATGGAATTTTCATAATTTATGATTAAATTTGCGACATAGTGAAGTCTGAACTTCTACAATAAAATAAACCGGCAGAATCAATGGAAAAATATATGGAACCGACAAAGGATGAGATAGAAATGTCTTTTATCGCGTCGTGCATAGAGTCTGTGGCCAATCGTCTAAACCTGGATTACAGGGATGTCTTTGAGCGGATGGACCGTGTTGGTATGATCGACTCATACATATACCCCTGCTATGAGCAACTCCACACGGAGAGCCGGGAAAATCTTACGACAAGCCTCATCGAGACATTAGAAAGATGGGAGCAACAAACAACAAAGTAATGGATAAGATCGAAGTATATCATGCGGGGACTGAACGGGTCGATGCTCCTGATCGCAATAGAGGCAGAGTGAATCTTGACTTCGGTCAAGGATTCTATCTCACCGACATATATGATCAGGCGTATAAATTCGCATTGTCAAAATCACGCGACCGTAAACTACCTGCCATCATAAACACATACATACTTGACCGGAAATCAATCATCTCAGAATCAAAAGCTAAGATTTTTGAGAAGTATGATGAAGAGTGGCTTGAGTTCATAGTGGCCTGTAGAGGTGGCAAAGATATCTGGAAGAACTATGATTATGTCGAAGGCGGAGTTGCCAACGATCGTGTTATCGACACCGTGAACATGTATATCCAAGGTTTTATTCCCAAAGACCGGGCACTAAAAAATCTTCGGTATCTTAAACCGAACAATCAGATCTGCATTCTTAATCAGGAGATGCTTGTCAAGCATCTAAGATTCGTGGACTGTATAACTATTCCAACAGATGGACTACTATAACAAATCACTTAAGGATATACTCAGATGGGGACGTATGGGGGCCATCGCCTGTCATATCGCCGACAAGCTGTCGATCACACCTCTGCAGGCATTAAAAGATTTCTACAGAAGCTCTACGTGTAAGAGATTTCATGACACAAAGACCGGTCTTTACCTATATGGCGACCTATACATAGCCGACAGTTATCTCATCGAGAAAGGACTGTATGACACACATCAACAATCGATGTGAGTGATTCCCACATCCCTGGAGAAAAGATGTCAAGAGTGGAATTTGTCATCAGGCATCAAGATGGGATCTGATGGCTGACGCCATCAAGTCGGGCTCCACGCAACTCACGACATACTGCCGTCCATTCCTGAGACGTAGGAGCATGCACTGATCGTAGGCGCCGTAATAGCCGAAATAGGCACCGATCATCATGTCATGGAAATATCCCCAATAGCCCATGTAACCTCCGCTACCGCAGAGACGTATTCCACCTGCCGACGGCAGACAGCGATCTACCGAGACTATGGCAGTATATGGAATCTCCTTTGTACGCAATATTCTGTGAATCTTGAGAACGGAGTCGGCAGCCTCAAGACTCCGGGGGGAATAGAAAAGGGCGCTCCCTATTAGGCCTACAGTTATGACGCACAAAAGGATCCATTTATCCCCCTCTCCCCACATCATTATTATGCCAGTCATCAAGGCAATGGTTACTACCGAGGTAATGACCTTGCAGTAGGTGCTTAGTTTCACTTTGCTTTTCATATGATTGTCTGTTTTAATCGTCTTCTTCAAGTATAAAAATAGTTTCCACCGGTTTGGCGAAAAATCTCGCTATTTTCAGGGCGAGCGGCGTGGACGGAAGAAACCTGTTCTTCTCTATTGCCACGATTGTCTGCCGGCTGACACCTACGGCTTCAGCCAGTTGCTGCTGTGTGACGTCTTTCTCGGCCCTCTCCACCTTAATCCGATTCTTCATCTCCGCTCATTTTATAATAGCGCCGCATCTCAAGGCGAAACACGATGACATAAATTATCGGGAAAAGCACAAGATTGGCCGCCATGAAATAAAAGAAAATCAATCCATTGATACACAACGTGCTTGCAACCAGAAGTATGATATAGATATATAGCGCGTTGAGCAGAGCCGACAACCGGATGCTGCGGGTCATCTCATCCTCATGACGCTCCTTTGAGCACACGATGAAAAGGGCACCCAAAGCTATCCCGATGATCATGCCGTCATTGAGCAAGGTCTCCGTGACTCCGGAAGTACTGTAAAGGCCGGTGAAGCATATCAGGGCCATGATGGTCGAAGGGATAAAGAGCAACCATCCCACAATCTGGAATTTTTCAGGGAAAAGAAGATTCTTCATATCATTTGCGTTTCAAGTTATATCCATAAAACGCCCGGAAGTAAATTTTATTTTACAATATGTAAAGTTTTATTTACATTATCTGTTTAAATGACCCTATCATCCCATTAAAAAACATGGTCAAAACCTCAAATAATATTGAAATTCCTCTAAAAATATTATCTTTGCATGCAAATGGAGAACCGCCAACAGAGAATGGTTATCTTGACAATCATATAGTCAATACCAACTCTCGGAAACAAAGCATTTCATAAATAAAAATATGATAAATCCTGACCTTATCAACAGCATAACGCAATTTGTAGAAAACCATATAGGAGAGTTTCATGCTAACAGGATTGCAAAATTGCAATCCATAAATCTAAAAGAACTACTCACCCGTAAGAATCCATACATGTTCAGAGCTAAGGATATCCTCACCGCCCAAGGCATGGTGGAAAGCCTTACCTCTGCGACCATGTCTTCAGCGGAAGAAAGTATTTTCGGGAATTGGATGGAAGGACTCGCCATGTTTGTTGCAGAAAAAGTTTACGGCGGCTATAAATCTTCTGCTGAAGGGATCGATCTGGAATTTGACAAAGATGGGGTCCATTATTTTGTGTCAGTCAAGTCCGGACCTTCCTGGAGCAACTCAACTTCCATGAAAAAGCAGAAAGAACAGTTCAGAACCGCGAGAAGAGTATTCAATACAAGCCGTAAAGCAGTTCCGACAATGTGTATCGAAGGATGCTGTTATGGCAATGACAATAAAAACTACAATGACAGCGATCATGAGAAATACTGCGGAGAAAAGTTCTGGACGCTTATTTCCGGCGAACCGACATTATTTATAGATATTATTGAACCACTCGGTTTCAAAGCAAAGGAAAAGAACGAGGAATATTTCAAAGAGTATAATAGACTAATAAATAAATTCACATTGGAGTTTCTCAAGGATTACTGCAACACAGACGGAGACATTAAATGGGAAAAGATTGTACGCATGAATTGCGCTATCAAACATCCTAAGGCAACCAAAAACACCTGATATGTTCTTCTTCTTTTTTGACAAAAACAGCGATAAGCGGGATTACAACACCACATCCCAGGCCATAAGATCTGTCATAAACAAACTTATGGACAGTGTGTTGGATAATGTGATCCAAAAACATCCTTTCAGCAGCGAAGATCTATCGAAGAATAAACCACTTTATACCGCATTAGTTCCGGATGAAATCTGGAAAGGATCTCATTTTGAACGTCGGTTTACGACATCATTCGGGAAAGCATGGCAATCGCTTGCCGTCGAAGTCGGAAAAACATACCATGGACAATGTGGACAGGAGGTAAAAGTCGAGGGTCAGATAGGCCAGGAAAGCCTCAGGAGGATTCAGGAAATCCTCAACAAGCTTGAAGCCAATGAATCAAAACCGGATTGGGACAAGGAACTGGCATATATTCTCGAAGGCGGAGGGAAACCTATACCTGTGCAGGTAAACTGTGACATACTAATCAAAGACATAATGAAAGGCGAGACATATGCGCTTGAACTTAAGGGACCGATGCCGAATAGTGACCAGACAAAGGTAAGCAAGGAAAAGATTTTCAAACTTCTTGCAATGGAAGGACATCCTGTCCACAAGGCTTATTTCGCATTGCCCTATAATCCCTACCGCACAAAAGAGAATTATTCATGGCCTATGCCAGCACGTTGGTTTGACATGAAACATGATCCATGTGTATTGATAGGACCCGAGACATGGGACTTTATCGGTGGAGAGGGAACATACGACCTTTTCATCAGCGAGATAAACAAACTTGGCAGACACTACAAACATAGAATATATAGAGAGTATCTCGGCATCGAACCTTCTGAGGGATATAACACTGAACTACTGAAATAACATCATGACAAACTTTTCTTTCATCGACCTCTTCGCCGGCATCGGAGGATTTCGCATTGCTTTAGAAAGCATGGGAGGCACATGCCTTGGATTCAGCGAGATAGCTCCTGACGCCATAAGGACTTACTGTGACAATTTCAATGAAAGCGAAAATGCGAATTTCGGAGACATAACGAAACTGAAAACCCTTCCTCCGCATGACTTCATGACTGCGGGAGTACCTTGTCAGAGTTGGTCAATAGCAGGCAAGAATCTCGGGTTTGATGATGACCGGGGACAACTTTGGAACGACACTTTGTTTCTCCTCAATAAAGTCAAGCCTAAGGTTTTTATATTTGAAAATGTAAAAGGGCTGTCAGATCCACGCAACGAGGATGCCCTGAACTATATTCTTGAACGCATATCCAAAGCAGGCTACCACGCCCGAAAATTAGTGCTTAATGCATACGATTACGGGTCTCCCCAGACAAGGGTTCGCATCTATATAATAGGATTCCGTGAGAAAGGTTATCTTGACCGCATGATACTGCCGCAACCATCGCCGGGCAGCGTGCGGTTGTGCGATGTGCTTGACGGGAATAATAAGACTGCGAAAGAGGAAAGGTCAGAGATGAAAGCCCGCTGGAGTCTCTCATGCAATAATCAAGGATTCAACGATTATTTCTTGTTCAACGACATACGTAACGGAGACACGACGATCCACTCATGGGACATAACCGAGACATCCCAACGAGAAAAAGAGATCTGCTATCTTCTCTTGAAGAACAGACGGAAACGTGACTACGGCGAATTTGACGGGAACCCTCTGTCTCTGAAGCATTTTCAAGGATTAGATCCCACTATCTGCAAAGAGGAACTTGAGACGCTCGTAAAGAAAAACATCCTAAAAGAAGTTGAATACACTTACGAAATAAAAGATTATACATCGTGTGATCTCTCCGAACACGCGAAACTAATTTTGGCTACAAGCATCGGGGGAACTATTGTGATCAGCCGGACAAAAAACGACAAGGAAATTAAGAAAAACAAGGTCAATGTATCCGAGACTATTGAAGCGTTGAAACGAGAAGGAATCATAATGTGCACGGAGATAAGATACGATTTCAAGAATTCAAAGATAAGTACAGGGCTTGAAGGAGTGAACCGTATCTTTCTCCCTTCATGTAAGATTTATCCCACAATGGTTGCCAGCGACACAAATGATTTCATTACCACTACTGAGATTGAAGGCAAAAATATCGAGGAATTTCGCCAGTCATTTATCAATAACATATATCTTCCAGGAGATTTCCGCAAGATAACGAAAACCGAGGCATGCCGCATACAGGGTTTCCCCCCCGATTATAAATTGCCGCCAACCCGTCCGCGATGGATGAAACTGATCGGCAACAGTGTGGCCGTACCCGTCATAAAGATGTTGGCGAAAGCAATAATCGATACCGGGGTATTCGCATGTCAGACTGAAACCATACCGAAACCCAAGAGATTAAGGGTAAAACAACTTAATCTTACCGACCTTTTTGAGGAATTTGCAGAAACAAATATCACAGAAAACCTGATGGCTCAGGAAAACACTTCTGATTCCTATGGGAATACGCATACGGATCAACCTGTTATAGAACACAAAGATCTCCTTGTCTGCCTCGTCAAGAAAGACAATGAGGTTCAGTATCTCAATCGCACGGCAAAAGTATATTATACAGGCAAACGATTTCCGGCTTCCATAGCTTTAAGAAGGATGTATTACTTCATGCCGTACATCAAAGGGAAAGGAATCCGGGATCTCTATCTTATCAAAACAGTTCGGATAGGGACTCGTAAGGAAGGGCAGCCTCAACAGGATTCCCAAGATCTGAGACTCGTATTCGAGATTGAATTCATAAAACAGCTTTTCGATGACTACAAACCGATACCATTAGATATATGGAGGACTTTCACAGACTCCACACTCAAAGAGATCACACAATTATTTCAATCAAATGAACTGTAGACAGTTCATGCAAATCAAACACCGTGAAAATTTATGGAGACCGGCAGAAGAATACCCTTGAACTTCATTCAGATATTTCCAAGGGAGGAGGGATATGACAAAGAAGCTATAAAAGAGGGTTATGTCGACAAGGACTTTGACGATCAGGCAGTGGAAGATATCGTCAATAATCCACATATAGACAGAATCCAGATAATGCAATATGCCTCACACAAGACTCTTCGAAAGGTAAACGAAATACTGATCAGGCGTCCCGATATACAGTTCCGTGTCTCCGGTCAAATTCATTTTCCACTCCCCAAAGGGTGGGACTTAAGTTTTCTCTCTTTACTGCCCGATACCCGTCGCCTATCGCTTGACAGTTTTTCATGCTTCGACACCGACCTTACCATTCTTAAGTCGCTAAAGAAACTGAACGAATTATGCATTTATATATATGAAGTTAAGGACTACTCTTTCATAAAAGACCTGACCTCTGAGATCGAAGATCTGACCATACACGCGGAGATGAGGTCCGGACGTGCGAAACTCGACTTCAAATGGCTTCAACATCTAACAAAACTGCGCAAATTATCTCTCGGGAAAATCGACGGCAACCTGGAAAGCATATCCACGCATGAGAATCTCAGAGACCTCACACTACGTGGAATGAATAAAAAGAATCTATCCTTCCTTAACCAGATGAAGCTCGAATCGCTGATTATTTCCTGGTGTAACGTCGACAAAATCGACTGGGACACATTGCAGGGAATCACAACACTACGAAGCCTCACTTTATTCAATATAAAAAAAATGGATGATATATCATTTGTCACCAAGCTTCCGAATCTCGAAAGACTGGAAATGATTTGGATGGGGGCAATCGTCAGGCTACCCGACATGTCGGCTTTAACAAACCTGAAAGAGGTAATAATTGACACCGCAAACCGTCTTGAAGACATCTCCGGACTCGTGGGAGTCAAGAATCTCAATACGGTCAAAATACTGATCAGCAAAAGTCTCACTACGGAAGCAGCCCAGATATTGCTCTCGAATCGCTCAATAAAAAGATTCATCTGCCTCACCAACAAAGCCACAATCGACTTTACCAAAATGTAGTGTCAGGATCTCTTTCTGTAGGACAAGGCCGCGAGAGTGCAGATGAATGCGGCTATCCCCGCAAGGCATACGTATTGGAGCCATAAGTCGGATATCGATGCGCCCTTGAGATAGACCGCACGTATAATCTCGTTGAAATAACGGGGAGGCACGGCATAAGTTATCACCTGCGCCCACTGCGGCATTGAACTGACAGGAGTGAAAAGACCGCCCATCAGCTGAAAGATTATAATGAAGGCGAACATCACGAATATACTCTGCAACATTGTCGACGACTGATTGGCGACTGCAACTCCCAACCCCGACATTATGAGACTGAACAAAATGGTAGCCAGATAAATGGCCCCGAGACTTCCTTCCGGGCGGAGCCCGTAGACCAGCCAGCCTATCAGCATGCCTACCGTGACAACAAGAATCCCTATGACCCAGAATGGAATCAGTTTCGACAATACAAACGTAAACCGAGGCACAGGCGTGACGTTCATGGCCTCGATAGTTCCGGTCTCCTTCTCACTGACAAGATTGAGTGTGGGAAGAAATCCGCATATGATTATAAGCAGAATGATCATCAAGGCCGGAATCATATAATTGCGGAAATTCAAGGTAGGATTGTAACGGTCGCTGACAGTTACGGGCGGGAGACCCACAGCGATTCCTTTATCCTTGCGCCACTGACCGAGAGTGGTCACCAACGATGACGTGACATATTGAGCCCCAAGCACACCTTTTGTAGCATTGACTCCGTTGGCCTCCACTTCGAGTTCCGACATATCGCACGACCAACGGGGAGGAATTGTCAAGATGACATCCGCCTTACCGCGTTGCAACAGACCGACCGCCTCGGGATGCGTGCCCACCACATCGCATATCTCCAGCTCCTCGGTGGCATCCATATCGGCCATAAGACGCCTCGAAAGCTGGCTATGGTCCCTATCGACCACCACAACCTTTACATTCCTCACATCCATCGTGGCCACCAATGGCAAAAGTAGCATGACCATCACCGGCATGATAAGGATTATCTTAGGTATGATGGGATTGCGCTTCATAAGCGTCATCTCCTTGCGGAGCAAAGCGCCCAATATACTAATATTGTTTCTCATATCCATGACACTTCAGTTTTCAGAACCAGATTTCCTGATAGCCACCACAAGGAAAAAGACAGTCATTCCCGACAAAATCATAAACTCCCGGGCCACGTAGTGGAAATCAAGCTGCTGGATCATAAGCTTACGCATAGCTTCTATATACCATCTCGCCGGCACGGCACAAGAAACATAACGGAAAAACGCAGGCATATTGTCAATGGGAAATATCATACCCGACAGCATCAGCACCGGCAGCATGAAAAGCACGGTCGACACAATCAGCGCCGACACCTGATTGTCGACCACCGACGACACAAGCAACCCTATCGACAGAGACAGGACAACATATAGCATCGTAAAAATCACGACAACAACAACTGTATATGAGACCGGCAACCCGAGCACCGTATAGGCCATGAGCAGCATCACTGCCAATATCACACATGACAACAGGAAATAAGGTACAAGTTTGCCGAAAATGATCATACCGGGTCTCACGGGCGACACAAGAAGAAGATCCATAGTGCCGTTCTCTTTCTCGCTGACAATTGAAACGGATGTCATTATCGCACATATCAGGATGAAAATCATACCCATTATACCTGGTACGAAGTTATAGGCGCTTTTAAGCTGCGGGTTATAGAGAGTCTGTGTAAGGACGGGCAACGCAGCATCTCCGGGGAGCAGCCTCCGGATATAGGAAGCAGATGCCTGACCGAGCACAGGGTTCGAAGCATCGACAACGATGTGCGACACAAGGCAGCCGTGATCAGGACGCAGAAACAGAATGGCATCCGTCTCTCCTCTGCGCAACATATCATCAGCCTCACTTTCGGGCATGATCCCCCTGAACGTGAAATAACTGTCAGCCCGCATCCTCGCTATGATTTCACGGGTCTCCTGCGTGTGGCGGTCAACGACTACAGCGACACGGACATCGTTAACTTCCATAGAGATAGCGAAGCCGAAAAGCAGAAGCAGAACCAACGGCATCACAAGGGTAATGACCACAGTACGCTTGTCGCGCACTATGTGTAATGCCTCTTTCTTTATAAGCGACGATAATACTGCCATAATCAATCTCCTCTGGTGGCATCTGCCGCCACAATCCTGAACACCTCGTCTATTGAACCGACGTCATATTTCCGTTTAAGCGCTTCGGGAGTGTCGAGAGCGGCTATGCGTCCGTCAACCATTATAGAGACTCTGTGGCAATATTCTGCCTCGTCAAGATAATGGGTTGTGACAAACACGGTCATTCCCTCAGACGAAACACGATAAATCAGTTCCCAGAAACGACGCCTCGTCACAGGGTCGACACCGCCGGTAGGTTCGTCGAGAAAAACGATATCAGGGCGATGGATTGTCGCCGTTACGAAAGCGAGTTTCTGCTTCCATCCGACAGGTATATCCTTCACCACAGTGTCGCGCATTGCATCCATGTCGAGCAATGCGAACACCCTGTCACTCTTCTCCCGGAGTTGTTGGGCAGTCATGCCATAGATTGTGGCGAAAAGGCGTAGGTTCTCCATCACGGTCAGTCCTTCGTAGAGCGAAAATTTCTGACTCATGTAGCCGATACGCCCCTTTATCATCTCCGACTGCGTATTTATATCGCAGCCAGCCACAATACCTCCACCTTCCGTAGGACGACTCAGTCCGCAGAGCATCCTCATAGCGGTGGTCTTCCCCGCGCCGTTTGCACCGAGGAAACCGAAAATCTCCCCTTTGCCCACATCGAAAGAGATATGGTCGACAGCGGTGAATGAGCCGAAACGTTTAGTCAGTCCGTTCACGGAAATGGCATATATGTTGTCATCCATCATTTCTCGTCAGTTTTATAAACAGATCCTCGATATTGCTGACAGCCGGATATACACGTGCGTCGGCGAGACCCATACCTCTGAGTCTCCGTTCGATTTCGGAAGGATTGAAGTGGTCGGTGCCGACCACATGAAGAGTAGCACCGAATGTATAGCAATCGACCACCTCCGGCATGGCACGCAAAGCTGCCAGGAGCCGGAACATATCGGCAGCTACAGCATTGTAGAGATTCTCATCCAGATCGGCAGCAAGAGCCTTCGGAGCACCGACAGAAAGGATATGCCCCTTGTCGATAATCGCTATGCGGCCGCACCGTGTGGCCTCGTCCATGTAAGAGGTGGAGACCAATATGGTGATGTCCTGAGCGTGGAGAGCGCCGAGCATATCCCAGAATTCACTGCGTGAAACAGCGTCGACCCCGGTTGTCGGTTCATCGAGAAGGAGTATCTCAGGGCGGTGGATCAGCGCGCAGCTGAGCGCGAGTTTCTGCTTCATGCCGCCCGAGAGTTTTCCGGCCATACGGTCGGGAAACTTTTCAAGTTGCCTGAACACAGGAGCTATCAGATCATAGCTCTCATCAATCCTGACGCCGAACAGCGAAGCGAAAAACCTCAGATTCTCCATCACGGTCATATCCTGATAGAGAGAAAAACGCTCCGGCATGTAGCCTATTCTCCTGCGCAGCTCCCGATAATTCCTCACCGTGTCAAGACCAAGCAGAGAGGCACTGCCGGAATCCGGGCGGAGGAGAGTGGCGAGGATGCGATAGAGCGTGCTCTTTCCGGCTCCGTCGAGACCTATGAGTCCGAACATCTCTCCGCGCTCAATCTCCAGACTCACATTGTCGAGAGCGATCACCCCACCGTATCTCTTCGTCAGCCTCTCTGTAGCTATCGCGGCATTCATAGACGCACCTCTCCGTATTGACCCAGTTTCAGGCGTCCGTCGTTCTTGACCGAAATCTTCACGGCATAGACAAGATTGGCCCTCGAATCACGCGTCTGAATAGACTTGGGAGTGAACTCACTCTCCTCCGCTATCCATGTCACAGTCCCCGGATACTCATACTGCTTCTCACCTCCGAAGTCTGCTATCACCGTCACCTTCTCCCCTATCCCAAAGTCGGCAAGCTGGTTTGCCGTGAAGTAGGCTCTCAGATATATATCATTGAGGTTGGCGACTTTATAGAGAGGCTTGCCTGGAGTGGCGAATTCACCGGGCTCGGCATATCTGACAAGCACAGTGCCGGTCAGCGGAGATTTTATCTGGCTTCTGGCTATCTGTTCGGCTATCTGCTCACTCTGATAATACAAAGCCGACGCATTACCTGAGATGGAGCTTCTGCTCTTGCCGAGAGTGGAAAGCAGCGCGTCGAGTTGACCCTGCAAAGTGCGGAGCATGGCCGCTGCGTCGTCATACCGCTTCTGCGTCGTGGCTCCATCGGCGAGCAACCGCTTCTGACGCTCCACCTCGCCACGCTGGTGGGCTATCTGTGAACGGAGAGAAGCTGCCTGGGCAGCTATGTCGGGCGACGACGATTCCGCCGACTGACGCTGGCTCATGATCTGCCGCTGCTGAAGCGCGAGCATGGTGGTGTCGATAAGGGCGATCTGTTGTCCGGAAATTATACTGTCGCCCTCCGCAATGTCAAGTCGGATAATCTTGCCGGTTGTCTCCGAGGAAACAGTGACTGTGGTTGCCTCGAAAATCCCGGTGGCATCATAATCCGGAGCCTGGCTGCAGGCAGTCATCAAGAAAGTGACGACGCCCGATAGATATATGGATTTCATCGGTTAAGTGTGTTTTTGAGTTTATAAATGCTCTGAATAAGCTGAATCTCATGATAGGAAGCCGCAAGACGTGCCTGATTCTCATCCGTGATCTTGGAAAGCAATGCCGTGGCGTCGATAATTCCATTCTTAAGCTGAGATTCGGCGGCTCGCCTCACGCTTCCGCGCAAGGCCACAATCCTCTCATCGTCAGCCATGACAGCGCGGATCCCCTCTATCTCTTCTGTCTGCGAGGCTGTCTGCATACGGGTGCTGAAAAGAAAAATGTCCCGGTCGGCCAATATGTCATCGCATGAAAGCGACAGTTTTCTGCGAGAATTGTCCTTCGTATAAAAAGAGTCGATATTCCAAGCTATCCTCACACCGGCAAGCATATTGAAAGAGAGACTACGGTCTACCATACTCTTGAAATAGTTTATCCCGGGATAGCCGTAATATGCCTGCGCGAAAAAACCGACACGGGGCATTACCGAGGCCTCCACCGCATTATAACGAACAGCATTGAGACGCTGCCGGGCCTCAAACAAGCGGAGTTCCGGCCTTGCTGACTCAAGGAGAGCGGGAACCGTTGCATCGGGTTTTAATAGAGTCTTATTATCAAGGTTTTCACCCACATAGACTGACAGCACATCGCGGTATGCTCCTACAGCACTCCGCGCAGACACAAGCTGTTGCGACATTGTGAGCAACTGGGCCTGCAGCATATCCACATCACTCTGCATCGCCACACCTCCTCTGAGCATCGATTCCATCAGGGAAAGATTGGCCTTCATCAAAGATATTGTGTTTTCAGTCTGAGCGATCTGCTCGTCCATAAGGAGTATGCCGAAATAAAGATCCATGACTTTCTCCCTGACAGCATACATCCGCACGTCGAGTTCGGCCTTGCGCTCCGATGCGGAAGCACGCTCAATATTCCTCTGCGCCTTCGACACACCGCCGTCCCAGATCGTCTGCGACAGATCAACGCCGGCTTTATATTGCATATGGCCAAGCCCTTCAGCCTCCTGCCCAAGTTGCACAAGCACATCTTTCAGCGCCTGAGGAAATTCAGGCACTACATTTTGCACTGTAGCCTGGGCGTAGACACCGACACGCGGGAACCAGCTCCGGTTGATATCGGAAAGCGAGAGTGCGGAGGTTTTCTCCACGATGCCGTATTTCTTTATAAGTGGGTAATTCTCCATCGCCTTGTCAAGACAGTAGCCGAGCGTGATCTCGGGGAAAGCCGACAATGGGATAATAACCGACAATACCAGTATGACAGCGAACTTTCTCATAGTCGTAATTTCCTCATTATAGTCTCCACGTTCTCTTTTTTTCGTGCCTCAATAAAAGCCTCACGATCTTTCATCAAGCTTCCGAGCAAAGCATTCACCATCGGACTTGCGATAAAAGGGAAGATATTGAGCGAGACTATGTCGAGCATAAGCATCCCGGCATCGACCCTACGGCATAGTCCTTCAGCAGCACAATCATCAATCTGACGCTGCAGCGATTCCACCACAAGAGGGGTATGATTCTTCAGCTGCCGGATCACCAGCGGCATTTTCTCTGGACGACTCAGCACTTCGTTGATCATAAACCGCGGAAGATTCGGATTTGCCGCTATGAAATCCTGGTGATTATCGATAGCCGTCCTGATCTTGTCGAACAGTGGCGTATCAGGATCGCCCAATGAACTGAGCATGATATCACGGAGCGTGCCTATCTTGCTCTCGATTATCTTATCGAAAAGTTTCTCCTTGGTCCTGAAATAATAGTGGAGCATTGCATGAGTCACTCCCGCAGCTTCCGCTATAGCTGCTGTACGGGCTCCAGCATACCCTTTGAGCATGAATTCCGCAACCGCAGCCTCAAGGATTCTCTCCTCAGTGCTCATATTATCAGTTTCCCTTCTATCTTTCATTTCCATGCTTCAACAAACACTCTTTGTTTAATATTATTGTTTAACAATATTGTTAACGCAAAGATATGGATATTTTTCTTCCCCACCAAATTTTTTGAAAATAAGATTTTTATTTTCCGTTGTCGCTACGCTTCTTGAAATAGGCAACGTTCACACGATATACCAAGACAGCAACAAGAATCACAAATGTGATCGCGCTAAGTCCAGCGCTTCCTCGCATTATCAGCATCATGCGCCATGATATCTGATCATACCAGATAATCATGACCAGCATCAGGATTATGCAAATCCCTGCCACGCCTATCGCAATGTATTTCAACCTCCGATTTGAAGGAGTACTGTAGAGTTTCTCCTGTTCCAAACGTTGCTCTTCTCTTTTTTCCAGATATCCACGCATATGTCATGTTTTTCTATACATAACAAATTTAGTGATCGCAAGATCACTAAACCAATCGATATGCTTTCAGGGCATAATTGGTTCATCACCATATGGATTTCCTACCGATATTTCATCGTTGACAGTCCATGTACAACAGTTTAAAGCGCCTCCCCATTTACGTATGAATCTTTTCATTTGCACCTGATATATCCGATTCTCATATTGTGGATATAAAGATTTAATCTGACTCATCGCCTCATTATCAAGCTTATAATTCCCAATACCAGGCACTATAATAATATCACGTGTCTGAAGAGAATTAATATAAGCCCAACTTAAATCATTGTATTCGGAAAGCTCCAGTTCTTTTACCTCAAAATATTCCTTAAGCACAGATCGCATTCCGTTGGCAATATCTTTGTCATATACGGAAAGATTGGTAAGCACAACAGGCTTTCCTTGGTCATTAATACCCACAAACCTAAGAATGCCATCCGTGTGCCCGCAAACATCTTTCGTATCCCATGGCAACCATAGAATTATCAAGGATTTATTCATTGACGTATATTCTCCAAAATCGAATATTTTTTTAATCTGCGTCTCAATTTCGCTTTTAGATAGTCTGGGATTTTCCATCATCACCTTGTCAGTCAAGACAACCATTGACCTCTCATTATCAATCTCGCATACGACGATATTACCCCCATCAATCTTCAACAAAGAATGTCTTATAACATCATCTTCATTCTTTATCCTTTCAAATACTTTATCGGCATCGGTAATATATTCATCACTCCCAATTAAGTAATCCGGATTATATATGAATTGCACGAATCTATTGCGTGCACATTGTACAGGCATATAATCGCGACACCAATAGTCTTTTGTCAATGGCAATGTACTGTGGACCACATTATTTGCATCAAGGATATCGCAAATATCCTTATATAGCCGTGGATAATCAAAATGTAGAAGATTTGAAAAGTAAACTTTGTTCTTGCATTGCTCTGTAATCATGGCTTCATTGTCCTTTTAAATCCCCATAATCTACCATCATTAATATTAATACGTTGCACCTGTTTGACAATGTCTGTGGTATCCTCTTTTTCGTCTATCCATTCGATACTGAACTTTCCCGTATTGAGCATATTCGCTCCGCCAAAAAAGTCATACCAAAAGTCATGAGGAGCGCAATTTCTATTCTTGTCATTATTCTCCCAATCATCTTCGCCCGGTACAATGGCCCGGTAGCCACGAATCAGGAATGATGCATGATATTTCTTACTTGAGTTATCAAACAAAATGTCCACATCAGAAGGATTTGGACAAACGGCACCTAAGGCATACCCAAACTCACCTTTCCCTTTCAAATATTTCTTCTCATCCTTGATTCGCCCCTCATCCTCATGATAATAGAATTCTATATATGTCAGTTTTAGCTTATAAGAATCTTTAAAATTTCCATTTATCTGGAAGTAACCTGAAAAGAAAGCTGCTTTTGCTATTTTCTCGAACTCCATAATTAAGTTCTCTTCGCTGTCATTGGCTCCCTCAAATGCATTCAGAGCCTGAAACAATGTTGATCCCATCTTTATTACACCTTTATACTTTATGATTATGTTACAATTCTATAATTCTGTATTTCTTGTATTTATTATTTAGAACATTGATTACCCCTCTCATATTCACGATTTGAAAAATAAACCGATTTCGACTGCATGCCAAAGAGAACAAGGATACTTGTGAAGATTCCACAAAGTTAATGATTTTTTCTAACATTTTCTCTCTTCAATTCAGAACAGCACTAATGGACGCAGGACAAGTTCAGGACTACAAATGATTCCATGTAACTTTATTCCAAAGGGCTTATGTTTTAAAAAATTTATGTAATTTCGCAATGGAAACAATATTTTGACAAAACTCATATAATACAAGTGACGAAAACCATACATAATTCATGATTCGTTACACTAATTAAAACAAGAATGATAAATTAAATATGAAAAGATTTCTTGCATTAATGGCAGGCTGTCTTTTAGCCGCAAATACACTCTGCTTAGGGCAAACAAAGGATACACAATTGAATGCTTATGAAAAAGCTTACATCCTATCCCGCTTCTGCACGGAAGTAAAATATAATTTCGCATTCTACGACAGATTGACATTCAATTGGGACAGTATCTGCGCAGCCTCGCTACCGACTTTAACCTCAACCGCTTCCGATGACGATTTCATAAACGGGATGCAAGCCCTGTGCGCCCGACTCAACGACGGGCATACCTACGTTTTCCCGATGAACAATCCCCGTAATCCGGAGGATTGGATCCGTCCGTTTCCGATGAAGACAAAACGAATAGGCGACAGGGTGTTTGTCACAGATGTGTATAGTTCGTTTTTACAGAAATCCGGAGTGATGCCCGGTTGTGAGATTCTTGAAATAGATGGTGAGAATGTGCTTGAATATGCCGATAAACACATTCAGCCTTATCTGTCCTCTTCCACTCCGCAATGGACAAAATACAGGCCATACGCTGAATTTGAACTGACTAAGGACAAGACTTCCAAAGTAAGCAAAATCATATTCCGGGATAAAAAGGGAAAGGAATTTGCAGTGGAAAGCAACCGTCATATTTCATGGGACTCCGGTAATAACTCCTCCGCAATGAGTTTGAAAACCCTTAAGGGGAATGTCGGACTTCTGAAGGTCAGCAGTTTTCAGGACTCGGATTTCGACCGTTCTTATTTTGACAAATTGTATGATGATATTTTAAAGACCGATGCCTTGATTATCGACATCAGGGATAACAGCGGTGGCAATTCACAGCATGCCGATTATCTGATAAGTCATTTCTCAAACCAACCCATTCCGCAGGGAGACTGGAGCTCACCCATGTATATAGCAGCTCATGGCTCCTGGAATTATCCCCGGGAATGGCACTCGCAGACCACTCAGCCGATTCCTGCCATTCAAGGGAAAGAGATTTATCTGAAGCCTGTGGTCTTATTGGTGAATGCAACAACTTTCTCATCTGCCGAAAACCTATGTGTGTCGTTCAGAGGAGCCGAACGAGGGAAGATCATCGGCACCCCCACAGGAGGGAGCACAGGAAATCCTATATTCATCGACCTGGGAGGAGGCGTCGGATGTTGCATCTGCACGAAGCATGAACTCGACGCCAAAGGAAATGAATTTATCGGTATCGGAATCCGGCCGGATATCATAGTTGAGGAAGACGCCGATCTTTTCAGCAAAGGCAAAGACAACGTAATCGAGAAGGCCCTTGATATTTTAAGGAATAAGTAAGATTGATTGACTTTCCTGCCACGCCAATGCCTGCGTGAGACATTGGATCGTTAAAGTTGACTTTTTGGGGGTTATCTGCAATAATTTGCATTAATGTGATTATTTGATTAAATTTGCATTAATGTGATTATTTGATTAAATTTGCCTCTGACAAGCAAAAACTCAAATATATATCATCATGGGAGAACATTGGGTTGTATATATAATAATTGCGGCAGTCGCGGTCTTTCTGTATTGGGTCTGCGACAAATTGCAGATTCTAAAGTCGAAACCATTACGTGTCTTCGCAGTCATTCTCATTTCTTCCGTAATCTGCTGGGTTGTTTACGACCTCGCCATCGCTAAGTAGCTGATAAAAACTATCAAACATATAGTCGCGAAGTCTCGCAGATGTTTTTTCAGGTTCCCATTCAGCCACTTATCCCTCTAAATGGCTGAATGAGAACCTGAAAACCAGCGGGGAGAGGAGTAAGGATCTTTTTACCCAGAGATGAGGATTCTTTTTATCATATCACTCTATTCAATCAGACCCATCGATTTCGCTAAGCGACAGGCCTCATGTGTGTTCTTCACTTGGAGCTTTCCGATTATTTCCTGCCGGTGGCGACTGACAGTATGGATGCTGATATTTAACTGACCGGCGATTTCTCCGCTTTTCATACCTGTATCAATCATCGCAAGAATCTGACGCTCCCTGCGACTTAGGATTGAATCGTTTCCTGAAGCAGTAAGTTCCTCCTTGATGCCGGTCACCGAATTGACAGCAAAACTCTTTCCCTTGAAATCAAAAGGCAGCGGGCCATAAATACATATTGCGTATCTCAGATCTTCACCTTCATCGTCAAATATATAGTACATCCGATGCAGCACATCGTGGATGCCACCGTCTGTGAAACGGAACCGAAGTTTTGACATAAGATAATAATCCTTCTTTTTATTTTTGGGCAGATGTCGCAGATAATGAAAGAAACGCAATTCCACGATATATTTATCCTCCTGTTCTTCCGGCGACATCAAAAAGAGTATCCTGCTTTCCCAGATGGAGTTTTCCTGCCGATACTCGCCAATGTCAAGATTGCGGGCGAAGCCACCGGCAATGATATGACTTTTGCCTTCAACCATATCGCTGACCACAATCAGGACATTCTCGACACTCGCCCAGAAGCGCATGTTAACCAAAATATCCGACAGAGGAATGCCTCCGCCCTCATCGTTCTCAGAGCGGAGCAATTTGTCGAGTGTTTTCCTGTTTTCTGTAAAATGGTTATTTCTGACCATTGTCGGTTATTGTTTAGCTTGTTAACTTTGCAAAGTTAATCAAACAAATGGTTATATACAAGTATGACAGAAAAGGATATTCAGCCACATAGGTCGCCATGCGCCTTCACCTGCAAGAAAGACTCTGCTCCGAGACTGCGACCCATAATTTAACATTGCTTTTTAAACAACAACTTCTTAACACTGATATGGAAAAGAAAATTCTTCTCGTAGTATTTACGGTTTTATCCGGGCTTTCCGTCTATGCCCAGACGCTTGAAAAGATGAACTGGTTCAATGAGCCTGATCACTGGCGGATCAACGGTGGTACACTGACAATGGATGTTACTCCCAACAGTGATTACTGGCGCATATCACATTACGGATTCACTGTCGATGACGCTCCATTCTATTACGCCGAATATGGGGGTGAATTTGAGGCCAAGGTTAAAATCTCAGGCGACTACAAGGTCAGATTCGACCAGGCCGGAATGATGATACGTCTCGACCACGAGAACTACATCAAGACAGGCATAGAGTTCGTTGACGGCAAATACAATCTAAGCACGGTAGTCACGCACAAGACTTCCGACTGGAGCGTCATAGCCCTCGACCGCCCGGTGGAATATATCTGGATAAAGGCCGTGCGCCGCCGTGATGCCGTGGAGATTTTCTATTCTTTCGACGACAAGGAATACCACATGATGCGCAACGCATGGGTAGAGGCAAACCATCCCGTTAAAATCGGTATGTTCGCAGCCTGTCCTGACGGCAATGGCTTCAAAGCGTCGTTCTCGGATTTCAAAGTGACGCACCTCCCTGATAAAGTACGTAGCGAATGGCTGGAAAATAACACGACAAACGATAAATAACTTTTTTGACCCAAAACATGATGAAAATTGACCATATAGCAATCTGGGCTGAGGATATAGAGCTGCTTCGCAAGTTTTATATGCGATACTTCAACATGAACTGCAATGACATGTATGTCAATCCCAACAAGAATTTCAGCTCCTATTTCCTGTCCTTCGAAAATGGAAGTGCAAGAATCGAGATAATGAACATTCCGGGCAAAGATGCCCCCGCGAGCCGGGGTGATCTGAAAGGATTGGCACATTTCGCCATCTCTGTGGGCAGCAAAGAGAATGTTGACGATATGGCAGCAAGATTCAAAGAAGACGGCTTCACAATCCTCAGTGCCCCCCGAACCACAGGCGACGGCTATTATGAATGTGCAATCTCAGATCCCGAAGGCAATTATGTAGAAATAACAACTGACTAATACATAATGCAGATAAGAAAATAAACTTTGACACTAATGAGTGTCATGGTACAATGCTGCGGCAACAATTCAACGGAGTTTGACACCGGTGATGATCCAGTCACTATGGTCGGCGGCATCAATTTCCACTTTTGCTCCGGGACGCAAGTATATAGTGCGTGCCAAAGTGGGATGCAACGGATTGAACACGCACAAGGTGGTCTCCATCAATCCGCTGTCCACAGGCACTGTCAGCCGGAAGCTGCCGTTCTGTATCCGTGTGGTGGCTTTCATTGTGCCCGTTTGACCCTGCTTGTGGAAAAGAGTGACATCCAGACTGTCCTTCAGTCCTGGGCCATTGCCTATGATTATGGCCTTCTGGGCATAAGATGCTGTCGTGACAAAGAGCACGACTAAATAAGCAAGAAATCTTTTCATATGGGGCATTTAGAGGGGGTTAATATTTCCATCTTTACCAAAAACACCCAACTTTGAAACTTTTGGGTGCAAAAATGAGCACAAAGACAATAAAAGCCCATCTGCTCCTATATCCTCTGATACATTGCAAAATTACAAATAAATTCTTAGAAGTTTTTAAAAAAGCAACGATAAATTATGGGGCGCAGTCTTGGAGTGGAGATTTTTCTTGCAGGTGAAAGAGCACAGCGGGCTATGTGACTGAACCAAAAGGAAAAATATGCCCGGGAATGCGAGTCCGGAACTATCTTTCAAGACAGTGTAATGTTAAACCTGTTAACACATGAAACTGACCAGAAATGTAGGTTATCTTAAGTCCGGCATTTTTTAGTTAAAATCCAATCGCGGCGCAGTCACATAGCCCGTTATGCTCCTTTGCCTTAATTGTATTTTAACTAAAAAATGGCCGCCCATAATTTAACGTTCATTTTTAAATTTCTTAAAATCAGAGAGGTTGAAAAGAACCACGTCTATTACTTCATAAATGTCATATGCAATCTTGTTCAGACCGACCTCCACCTCAACTGGCGGAAGACCATTTGCCGCCACCTCGGACTAAATTATAAGACATATAACTCAAAATACAAGGAAGCAGAAGACAGCGAGAATCCGCGGACAGTAGCGTTCCGGGAAAATGTAGAAGAGCATATAGAGAACTTTGACGAGCTTGCCAAAGCCTCCTGATGCAGTATGAGCAAAATGACATCGGCAAATTAGCGAATTAGGCTGTAAATCGCTGATTTACCGATTATTTTTATTAACTTTGCATTTGAAATCAAGACACCAATGAACGAAACAGATAATAAAAATAGCAACTTGCAGTCTGATAAAGAGAATGAAATAATCCTTTATCAGACTGATTCTACTCTGTCATTGGATGTCAGAGTGGGAAATGATACAGTCTGGCTGAATCGAAACCAGATTGCATTATTGTTTGATAGGGATGTAAAAACTATCGGTAAGCATATCAACAATGCACTTAAAGAGGAACTGGACGGTATTTCAACTATCGCAAATTTTGCGACAGTTCAAATTGAGGGAAATCGCAGGGTAACTCGCAACATAGAATATTACAACCTCGATGTCATACTTTCTGTCGGATATCGTGTAAAATCCAAACGTGGCATTCAATTCAGACAATGGGCCAACAAGGTTCTGAAAGAATACCTTTTGAAAGGCTACAGCGTAAATCAGAGGCTTTTGTATATGGAAAGCCGTATTGACCATCGTCTTTCGGAACATGACCAACAAATAAGAGAGCTTTCCGGTAAGGTTGACTTTTTCCTTAAAACATCATTGCCCCCACGAGAGGGCGTTCTTTTCGATGGTCAGATATTCGACGCATACGTTTTCGTATGCGACCTGATAAAACGTGCCCATAAACGCATCATTCTTATTGACAATTATATTGATGAGACTGTCCTGACATTGCTGAATAAGCGCAACAGAGGCGTACTCGCTATGATATACACTAAGAGAATTGATGACAACCTACGTCTGGATATAGAACGACACAACGACCAATACGCACCTATAAATGTACGCACAGCTCCTAATATCCATGATAGATTCCTGATAATCGACAATACGCTTTATCATATCGGCGCTTCGATAAAAGACCTCGGCAAGAAACTGTTTGCATTCTCACAAATGGAGACCCCTCCTTCCGTAATACTCGACAATCTTTGAGGTGCAATATTTGCACCTCAAAAGACATCATAGGAAAGCTCTGCTTCGGCAGGGCTTTTTCTGTTATGAGGCTTCATAATCGGCTATGATAGTCTATGAGTGGTAGTGAGCTACCACCCACTTACCACTCAAAAAATCGGGTACCACCTACGCAAATCTACCTAAATCCAATGCTAATGCATTGAAATCCAGTACTTATTAGCTCATAATAAATTTTTATTTTCAGCTGCATTTTCCTGATTTTTACCACTGGGATACCACTCAAATCAGGTGTTAACTTTGCATTGTCGAGGAACACTTCCCGATGCCTCTCAACGGAGCGATCTTAGGAGAGGGTATGTCAAACCAAAACCGATTTGCGTATGGAGTTATCCAGCATTTTAGGCCTGCCTCTGGGCCTTATGACAGGGGCACAGTTTCTAACTCTTATGGCTGAGGCTCTCAAATACCGCCATCAGCCGGAGACACAGGTTGCAACCGTCAACGATTTTTCCGACGGACAAAAATATGCTTACGGCATTTCCGGCATCTGTGAGATATTCGGATGCAGCAAGCCCACGGCCCAGCGTCTAAAGAAAAGCGGTGTCATTGACGGGGCTATCATTCAGAATGAGCGAACTATCGTCGTTGACAGGCAGAAGGCTCTCGCGCTTGTACAGGAACACAACGCCCAAAGAAAAGGAGGTCGCCGATGCAAAAAGTGAAAGAGGATATTCTCCGACTTTGGGAGGAAAAGCAGTTGCGTATCACTGATGAGATTCAGACTGCGCCGGAGGTGCTGTATGCTAACGGCAGTGTCATCGGCACTCTCGGTAACTTCTCTGCATCGACCGGCAAGGCAAAGAGCAAAAAGACCTTCAATGTCGCCGCCATCGTCGGGGCATCGCTCGTCAACGGCAAGGTATTGGGATATACTGCCGAGTTCCCCGATGACAAGCGCACAATCCTCTACTTCGATACCGAACAGAGTCCGTATCATTGTCAGAAAGTTATGGAACGAGCCTTGCGACTGGCGAAACTGCCGACCGACACCCATCCGGAACATCTGAAGTTTGCCGCCCTGCGTCAGCTTACACCCGCCTTGCGCCTTGAAGTTATCGAACAGGCGATAATCAACACTCCCGGTGTAGGACTTGTAATCATCGACGGTGTGCGCGACCTGATGTATGACATCAACTGCGCCAAAGAATCGACTGACCTTATCGGAAAGCTGATGGAATGGACTGACAAGTTCCAGATACATATCCACACGGTTATGCATCTCAACAAAAGCGACGACAATGCCCGTGGCCATGTCGGAACCGAGCTGAACAACAAGGCTGAAACAGTCCTTCAGGTGAGCCGAAGCAAGACTGATGATACCGTGTCGGAAGTATGCGCCGCCATGATCCGCGCCGCCGAATTCGATCCATTCGCCTTCCGTGTAAATGATTGTGGACTGCCGGAGATTGCCGGCGGATATGTGTTCACCGAGCCGGGTAAGAAAACCAAAGACCCTTATCCATACAAGGAGTTGACTGAGGAACAGCATCGCGAGGCATTGGGCGTGGTATTCGCCAATGGCCCGATAAAAGGATGCCGAAACTGCGAGGCTGCCCTCAAAAGCGGATATGCCGCCTGTGGACATTCGTATTCCAACAACAAGGTAAAGGGCTTGAAGACCTTTCTTGACAATAAAGGCATGATTCGTTACGAGAACCGCGAGTATATTTACAATCCGGATTTCTACTATTAAAAAACCACAATTCTGGTCTGGTTTAGAAAAGGGCATATATAATAGGAGCTAAACCAAGAACCGTCTCACCCAAACATTTTAGCACCCATGATAAAAGAGATTAAAACAATCCCTTTAGCCGCCTTCTTGTCTCAACTCGGACATGAACCGGCGGCGAGAAAAGGAACGAGGCTCTGGTATAAGTCGCCGTTGCGACAGGAACGGACACCATCGTTCAAGGTTGAGACAACGCTCAACTGCTGGTATGACTTCGGTCTTGGCAAAGGCGGCAACATCATCGACTTGGCAGCCGAGTTGTATCAGTCAACCGACCTGCGCCATCTCATGCGTTGCATCGCCAACAGCTATCCTGTGCCATCGGTGCAGACAGTCGCTTCCTCTTATCCCCAGCGACACTCTGCACCGAATGTGGAACGGTTTGCGGTCGTGCCTCTGGAACACCGCGCACTTGTCGCATACCTCCAAGAGCGTGGTATTCCGGCACACATCGCCAAGGCGAACTGCAAGGAAGCTCATTACAGCGTCAGCGGTAAACCATATTTTGCCGTGGCATTTGAGAATGTCAACAATGGCTGGGAACTGCGCAACAGGTATTTCAAAGGTTCCAGGGGACGCAAGGACATCTCATATCTTCCGTGGGCGAGAGATGGCCCGTCAACAGAGTGTGCCGTGTTCGAGGGATTCATTGATTATCTCTCTGCCCTCGCACTCAGCATCATCAGCGGAGCCGACGCAATCATCCTCAACTCGGTTGTCAATGTCAACAAGGCTGTGCCTCATCTCAAAGGTTACTCCGCTATCAACTGCTATCTTGACAACGACAATGCCGGACAAACAGCACTCGCCGAGTTGACAGCCATATATGGCTCTGCTGTGATTGACCGCTCCACTCTATACTCCGAGTTCAACGACTTGAATGATTTTCTTGTCAACCGAAGTTTCACCAAAAACACACTTCCCAATGAAAACCACCAAAGCACCAACAACAGCCGCATCAAAGTCAACTAAATTGACCGATGCGCCCAGCAACCAAGTATTAACATCTAACCCCGAAGTTATAATGAAATCAGATAATTCTATCAACTCCACCATCGCTATCAACGCGACTACCACAATCAACAGCGATAACGCTGTTAACAGCACAACACCTGCCAACGCCGACAATCTGTTTGGCAACGAACAGACAACAACCGAGGCAACAGCAGTAACCCCCACAACCGAGCCGCCGAAGCAACAGCGCATCGGCAAGCAACAGCGCAAATCGGATTATTCCGATTTCAAGGCCACGTTCCTTACACCGTCAAAGCTGGTGAAGCGTCATCCGGTCAACATTGAGGACAACGTATGGGCGAAGCTCGAACGTATCGCCCGCATCCTCGGTGATCGCGACACTACTGTCGGCAGCTACATCAACGCCATCCTAATCGAGCACCTCGACCTCTACGCCGACGACATCGAAATCTGGCGCAAGCTCTGAGATAATAATCGCAGGGAACCACTGCACCGGTACACCGTGGGGCAGCTTCCCGATGAACGTAGTGAATTGGGAAGGCAAGGATATGTTTCGGGATTTCCTTTTCTCCGAAAACGCCTCCTGAAACTGCGCGTTAAGAAACGCTCTTTGCCTCCCAATTCACCTAAACCATCATAATGACCATAATGAGTAAATCAACTTTCAGGAAGGGCGGTCGTCCCTCTAAACCGACAGATGAGAAGCGCACCCATGTCGTGACGATCAAGCTCAACGATGCCGAACACGCAGACCTCAAAAGGCGGTCAAAAGCCGCAGGGGTCAAGATGGCGGAGTATGTCAGGCACAGTGCGTTCCGCCTCACTATCGTAAGCCGTCTAAACGAAATAGAGACTGAAATTGCCAGAGGAATACTGAATCTCAGTTCTGATTTCAATCAGGCAATGAAATGTTTTCATCAGCTCAAACTACGTAGCGCAGCCAATAAATTAGCGGCTGTCGTTGACAGAATGTTTGACATTCTCAAAAAACTCAAACCCAACAAGGAGACCGACTATGTTTGCAAGAATCCTTAAAAGCGGCACGTTTCACGATGTCGTTGGGTATGTGACGCGCCAGTTTCACGACCCGAAAGAATACACGCCCGACACATGGCGCATCATCGGAAGCGAAAATGTTTTCACATACGACTATGCAAAAATGGTGCAGTCGTTTGAAGCGGTACACGGATTTATGCCCGGCAAGGAGAACCCGGCTGGACATATCTCCATCAGTTTTGACAACGCCGACGCGCCTCGTCTGACCGATGAGTTCATGGCTAAACTCGCAAAAGAGTATATGGAAGGAATGGGTATAAAAGACACTCAGTATCTCGTTGTGCGCCATCTTGAAACCGAGCATCCGCATTTCCATATCGTCTATAACCGTGTGAATATGTCGGGAAAGGCGGTCAATGAGCGCAACAATTTCAAGCGTAGCGACAAGATTGTCAAGGCTCTGAAAGACAAATACGGACTGACATATTCGCCGCTCAAAGAGAAATATGAACAGAAAAAGCCTGTATTCAAGGCCAAGATTTCTGCCGCTATATACGGCTGCAAGTCGTGGGACGAGTTCTCCCGGCGTCTCGCTTGTGCCGGAATTGATGTGAAGTTTCACGATGATCACAACACCGGTAAGCATATCGGCGTGAAATTCTCCGATGGGGAAATAACGATGAACGGCTCAAAAATAGACCGAGCTTTCACATACCGCCGACTGAATAATCTCTTTGAGCTGAACCGAAAGCAGGGACAGAGCCGCGCCGCATCTCCGACACCGCAGCCCAAAGTCAAGGTTGAATATACCCAACAGAAAACATCCTCTCTGATTGAAAATGTCGCAGAGGCTACCATTGGCGCCATAGGCAATCTGTTCACTCTCGGTCCCGGTTTCGACCCTGAGGAACAGGCGTTTCAACACGCCATCAAGAGAGAAGAAGCCAAACGAAAACGCAAATCAAGAAAAATCTGAATATGTCAAAACTCTATGATGACGTCAAAAAACAAGGCACGCAGATTGACGACCTGCAAAAGAAAGTAACCGACCACGGCTCTCGCATCGAGACTTTGGAAACCCGGTCGATGGCGACACCGACATACTCGGATGCGCCGCTTCCGAATGTAACGGTGTCAATCCCCGACAACATTGCAACTACCGATAATATCTCGGAGCTTGTTGATGAGGCGATTGAAAGAAATACTGATGTAATGACAAATGCGATAACCAAGCTATATACGACCGTCTTGCCGCAGCAGTCAACATCACAGACCGCTATACCTGCTATTAGCGATGAGCAGATATCTAAAATTGCACAGCAGGCTGCTGACAAAGCAACAGAGAAGGTTATGAACATCCGTTATGACAAACTGGATGCAGCGGCAGATACCATTATGCACCGTATGTACAATCTTGTCAACGGCGCTGTCTGGGCGGCAATCCCTAAATGGGTATACATCGATTTCGCAATCGCAGTTCTCGCCGCCGGAGGCTTCGGCTATGGCTTCTTCCACCAGCTCAACGAAAACTCCAAGCTGAAAGATGTAGAATGGCTCTACCGCTACGAAAGGCTTTGGTGGGAAGGCAAGCAGCAGGAAGATTTGCTTCGCCGAGAGAAAACCTTTGCTGTCGGCACACAGCAGGAGCAGGATTCCATAAAGAATCTTACCCGCCAGCTCGAAAAATCCCGACACATAGAAGAAACCTTCCTCTATTTCAATCCGACTGAGAAATAACCACCGCGCCGCCGAGAGAGCCAACCCTCCCCCTCGGCGGCTTTTTTAATTTCATTCTGTAAAGGGAATCATAAATCCCGCTTTTGAGTGGATAAGAGGGCAAAAATCATCAAACCGATTGAATGTATGGCGTTCAGCAGCAATGCGAAAAACCACCATGTCAGTCCGGCTCCATATTGGCTATTGAAGACAAGATTGTAACTCAAAATAGCATTATAGGCTATCATCACAATCAGGTTGACAAACGCCGCTTTCGGTTTTGCCTTATGACACAACCACGTCGATAACAGCGAAAGTGCATAAGCCACACCGAGCAAAGCAATATCCTCGCTCCACCTTCTGCCATACAATTCACAATCGCCAAAAGGAGAAGCACAAGCCATGCTATCCCAAATCGTTTATCGGTCAGTTTCATGGTCTAATTGTATTTCGATATGACTCATTATTCTTCAAAGATAGTTTTTAATGATGGGTCGGCTATTACAAAAGTCCAGTTATATTCATGCGAATCCACGAAAACTATTGTATCGTTATGGGCTTTCTTTTGTAAAGTTACAATATTCTTCTTTTTCTGTATTACGTTTTCCAATTCAATAACTTCGGTAAGCGGGGCGATAAAAATTCCAAATGATTCTCCATTTGTCAGATTTACCTTATTACCTGTCTTTCCCCAGCGGTCTAAGTTGATAACAGTATCATTTATTTCAGTTTCAAGGCATCGTCGATATTCTTTTGCGCTATTATGATACCCGATGGAATTAACTGCCGCGAAAAAGACAAGTAAAATAGATACGCCAAAATAAGACCAACTGTATTTATTCAGAAATTCTATGTAGTTAAGTTTTATCTGTTTTCTATTTATAGTGATGAGAAATGCCCCGGTAGCCCATCCATAAACCAGTATCGGCACCAATATAAAATTATAGAGGGCGTATACACCGGTTATTACGACGCATATTGCCAAAATGACGATGGTTCGGAATTTCATATCTTTACAAATTTGTTTTTAAAGAGCCATGTACCTGCCATTAGCGGAATAATGCTAAAGCCCAATGAAATACCGGAAATCATAAAATAAGCTAATCCACTGAAGCCGTCATGTATTCTTATCCCAGCCCATATAAATGAAGAGCAAAGCAATAATGGGCATACGATTCCCCAACATAGTAGAGCACATTTTAACCATTTCAAACTTTGCAATTTGCGATAAGTGAGTAATCCTCCCACCAAGTAGGCGATTTCCCATAGTAAAAATAGCTCAATGTTTCGGTAATTGAATAATTCAGCGAAAGCATCAACAAGGGCACAGCCCGTAAAGACCCCCATCATAACAGGCATTAGAGCGATTATGACTATCCACATCCAAAATCGTTTATCTGTCGGTTTCATTGGGTTCAAGGAGTTTTCGGATTGAGTTGATAATATCTTTCCAAGATGCACTATCAAGGTCAAAAGACAATTCCCGGTCGTAATCCCAATCAAGACCTTTATCGGTGGCTTTTCGGGTCGGCAGTATTTTCAGTTTGCGGCTGTCGTGTGTCACAAGAACACTCGTACAGTGCATATAGAGCTGTCGCCATGAGCGTTGTTTCATCGCTTTGATTAGCTCGGATGCCTTTATTTCGGTGTATTTGTCATGCTGACTTGCGTGGAAAATATCAGTCAGAGTATTCTCAAACGCCCCATTATCGCAGTCAAGAGGCAAGAATTTAATCGGATAACTCGCGTTGACATAATATACCGTGACAAATATGTACTCCTTGTCAGTGCGATATATTGCACACTTTCCGGAACGCTCCAACTCCGGGCATCGGTCATTATATTTTCGATTGATTTTCAGCCAACGATATGCTGCCAAAACAATCGCAACAATTACAAATATTATGACAGAGTCAAAATCTGGACCTTCAAAATACTCAAAGACCGTCATGTTGTTTTCAGGATTGTCCTTTTGATACACCACAGCTATACTATCGCCCACTGAAAGACCACGGCGTGGAGCTCCGCCGTCATAAGCTTTACCATCTACAAAAATCTGATACTTCAAATATGGACTATTGCCAAGACTATACACATCTGAAACCACAGTTGATGTAAAAAACGGATTTGCAGACAGCGCATTATATTTTCGATTCTGGAAATATTGTCCTACAATGAGAATAGGTACGAGAATCAGCAGCATAACGCCAAACGGCAAGCGTTTCTCACCCCGTTTCCCAAAGAAAAACCTATATATCTTGCTGTCAGATTTCATTTATAATAACAATATTATTAATCTTCAGAACCTTCAACACTGTATCGTATCAACTCATTGTTTGTTAGAAATATATAGACATGATTTCTATAAATGGAACATGCCGAATATAATTCACTGTTAGGAATATCAAAAGTTTTCCAATCTTTCCCTGAGTTATTACTGACAACGAGCTTGTACCTCATGAACATTCCCGATTTATATCCTAAAACCATAATAATAGTACCCTCCTTGTCGGTTATAAGTTCTTTAACAAACGTATAATTGTTAGACGAATATATAAGTAGCGGATTATGTATGGACTTAGTATAGAGATAAACTTCCACGCCATTAGATTCGGTAATTCCGGAAATACATATCCCGTTCTCAAGTTCTGCAATAAATTCAGGTGATATTGGACATGTAGATATGTCCCATTGTCCGTTTTTATCAAGTGCATACATATTATTGTTTCTAACGTATCGTTTTATTGCGATCATTTCATCTTTCCCCAAAAGGCATTGTGACATGTGAGGAGCTGGGGTGCAATTTATCACACGATATGCAGAATCCATTGTTATAACATTATACCTTACGTCAAAATCAGCATACGAATAAACCAGATTATTATTGAATGCAATAGGAGAAGACCTCATTTTACCGGTAGAGATTAATTTTGCAGAGTACTCCGGATTGTAATTTATATTCAATAAGTAGGCATCTCCATTTTGAGAAAAAAGAGACGTTAAAAATCCAGTATCGTTTTTAATTGTATTTCCATAATGTATCAAGTCTTCAAAAGGGAATTTTGATTGCAGTACCCATTTGCCTCCCTTGTTCTGTGATATATATACTTCAACAGAATTGTTATGTTGAGAGGGAATCGAATCATTATACTCTTTATGTCTGCCTATTATGATTACATTGTCGTGATTTAAGAAACAGGCATAATCAATAGTAAATCCTAATTGCGGAAGACCATCCATGAATACTATATCCGGTTTTTCAGATGAACAGCTTGACATGGACATTATAAGTATGGTTAATACGGCTATTAAATTGATTGTCTGTCGCATATCACATCTATTATTTAGAACACCTCGAATTTATAAAAATCTGAACCACATAAATCAGTAAAAATACCAAAGCCGCGTCGAAGCACGCGATGAAATAAATCTCACCTGCTCCATTAAATAGATACAGCGAAATAAAATATGGTATAAAGTTTATGGGATTCTCAGTATGGAACATCACATACAATAAGATTGGGTATAGAAAGAGAGTTAATGAAGAATATATCTTATTTTTAATAGTACAAGCTTTGATAGCATTATAATAAAATGAAGTTGTTTAAACTAATTTGATTTGTGAAATTTTTTAAGGAAAATAACGATAAAAGCAAGGAAGTTCCAACCTTTCCAGCTGGAGACGGTGGTATCGAAGCGGTTGAGTACGGCTTTGAAACCATCCATCCAGGCGTTTGTCCGTTCGATTTTCCATCTTTCCTTATACATCTCCTCGTCGTACAGCCAATCCTCTTTCGATTCCCCTCCGTTTCTAGGATTGGGACATACATTGGGAATGATTCCGTGGGATATGAGTGCGCTTCTGAGCTCTTTCCCATCAAAGCCTGCGTCAAGGTCACAGAAAAGGCCATCCACGGCGATCCCGGCATCAAGCATCTGGCTGACGATTTCATCGATCCTCTTGTCTATCTCATAGAGGTCGGCGTGATTCCCTGCCTGAGGCTCGGACATGGCGAGCGGAATGCCTTGATTGTCCGAGAGAAAGAGCGCGTTAGTCGTGCATCTTTTCTTTCTTCCCTGATATTCAGCCTTTTCTCCTCCTCTATATACTGGCGTATGGGAACCGTCGATATGGGAGAGGGACAGATCGAGCATACTTTTATCCCGGCTCAGGATTCTGGAATAAATCTTCTGCCATTCCTCTTTCCTGCACCATTTGCGGTAGTGATGGAAGACAGCGTTCCAACTTGGCCCTTCTCCGCTGAAAAGATGCCCGATCGGGAGCAGGCGCCACTGACAGCCGCTCTTAAGCTTGTAGAGTATGGCATTTACTACCTCAATAAGATCAAATTTGGAGGCAAATCCTCTTTTTGCTATCGAAAGATAGGGCATGATTTCAGTTTTTATTGTATCTTTGTCGAGTACAGCGTATTCTGGCATTGGTACGGTATATTAGAGTGTGGTAACTATAATATAGTGCGTCCTTTGCGGAATGCGCTGTATTTTAATTATTTTACTGTATTATTAACATCTTGAAATTAGTTTAAACAACTTCAATATAAGTATTATTATCGCAAAAATAAGACGTCCTTTGAGATAAGAAATATGAAGAACATTATGTGATATATCATCAATACCAGCATCCGGGAAAATCGGAGATAGAAATAGCATCAATAAAAATGCCACTACTATGAAATATGGTATATATTTGAGCATAAAAGAAATATTGTCCATAATTAATAAAATTTCAGATTCTTGCTTATCTATTATCTGGCTATTAGAATCAGAATCACTGCGAGGACAATGAAGCCGAGAAAGCCGTTGACAAGATTATTGTCAGCATGGTCTATGTTATTGAAATCTTCCGAGCCATAGCGGATTTGCCGATATGACACTTTCTGTCCACGACGGAACAGACGCAGACAACCATACCTCAGCCCTGCTCCGATATGCCTAATCGCCGAACCGAACCACGAACGGACAAACATAGCTATCAATTCCATATCCTGTTATATCACTTTACGCTCGCCTGCCTCTATCTTTGAAATCTTGTTTGTTGCTCCGTTGACTTCCATGTAAAGTATGTCGGTCACGTTATCATCATTGGGCTTAGGTTTGAATTTCACCTCAAATGAATACTTTTCCAATGGGAGGTCGTTTAGGTCGTCAAGATTATTTATTTGAAGCATCCGGTCGGCGTGTCTGAAGTCGGTATCGTCTGAAACAATCGGTATTGTCGTGGCTGACAGTTCTTCGGCAAGCTCTTTGGTGCAAAAATGCTCATAGAGCCGTTTCAAATCTGCCACAGATGCGCCGACCGCTCTTTCGTTAAGATACAGGGCCATAAAATCGGCGATAAAACTATTCCCATCAACGCCCATCTCATATTCCAGGACTGAGAGATTTGATGTGCCGTCGGGAAGAATCTGATACAGTATATTCCAACTGTCATCCGTGTCAGGCAGAAAGCATCCAAATGATAAATAAATAGCGGAGTCCGAAGCCCAGAATACATAGCCACCCCACTGCATTATATATTCACCTTCGTTGCCGACCACATCTTTTGTCCGTATCTCCTTGTCGGAATACACGACTTTATTGTCATAAGACAGGGTCAGAAACACAGAAGAATCCCTTACTGCCCAATCATCCCGCCCGACAACGACTTCGTTGGAGTCCTTTCTTGTTTTGACAGTCCAATGTCCTATGACTGTATCTTCAACTACCCTGCCTCTGACGATTTCAGAATTGGTCACAATTACAGAGTCTTCTGTCGATAGCTGTTGTTGCGACGCATTGCCGAGCTTGCCCTGTCCGGTACAAGCCGCAATCAAAGCTGAGAAGATAAACGCAAAAAATGATATGCTGATTAAATTTTTCATTGTTTCCTCCTATCTCCTATAATTAAATCTAAGTCTTTGATATGCTTGTTGACTTGACCAATTGAAAAATCGCTATACAATCCACGTTTTCTATTGTTCCTATGATATAAGAACATATCACGAGCCTCACTATTACAGCCTTTTTGCTGAAAGACGACAGCCCTCATATATTTGCTGTCATTCAACAGTGCTTCCGCCCACCGTTTGCCTTCTCCATGTTCGTAATATGCAAGATGGTTTAGATCACATGATATAATAGAGTCAAACATTGCAGCAGCATTTTCAAATTCATCATTCGCCAATAAAGCGCACCCATAAATGTATCTTACCCAATAATCGTCAGGAGCCGATTTATACGCTTCATGTGCATAGGTAAGAGCTTTGTTATATTCTTCCAGCTGATAACACGCAGATGATAATTCGGCTAAAAAATAGTATTCATCAGGCATTTCAGTCAACATCTGAGTAAGATATTGACTTAGCCCATGAAAATCACCACTTCTCTTTTTGGAGTCAATTATTGACTGTATTTCATCTGTAAATTTCATAACCAATTGTTTTTAAGTACGCGACGTGAATAGAATGGTGCGTAAATGAAGAATAGCCATACATTCAGCAATATATAGCCGGGAGTGTCATGCCTTATGGCAATTTTAATATTCTGCTGGATAAAGACTATTACCGCGATTATCAATCCGATATAAAATATCTCGCTGGCTTGTGACTCAATCAGTGGCGTATAGAATACCATAGCAAATGTATATAACAGCCAAAATATATGCACGTTGCGAAGAAAAAGATATGCTTTTCGCTTTGAAAATGTCGAACCAACCTTTATGCCATTAGCATTTCCATTCAGGAAATATAAACCCAGGAACGGATTAACAAAGATGTTCCCGCCGAGAATCAATGACTGATATTGGCCGTTATAGCGATTTCGGCTTATTCTGATATTGGCAAACAGTAATCCCATAGCCGATGCCATGAGCAGTAGTTGTGCAATCTTTGCCACGTCGGAGTGCAGCCACAATTCGCGGTCAAGCCAACCGCCACCGATTCCGACAATCAAAATAAGGGCATAGACCAGCAACAAGAAGTTGCCGACAATGCTAATGAGATATAATGTTCTATTTTTCATAGCTCAAACTTCTCTTATTATCGAAATGATAAAAATGAAGACAATGCCTATAAAAACCGCCAAAAGAATTCCGGCAAAATACCTATTTTGAGAGCGGGATGATTGACTGTCAAAAACATCATTGCCGCCGAAACGCTTGATTGCCTCAATGACGCTATTGTTGCGACAGTATTTTCCCGAAAGACTGACAAAAATATGTTGCTCACGTTTATTATCGGATTTGGCAACGATAACTAAATCGCGCTTAAAAAGAACAGCAGAGGCATAGGAGGACCTATAATATACCTCACATTTCTTTATATCAGACCATTTAAGCACAGTAATCTTTCTCCAATCTTTTATCTCGATACCGTCGGCATCAATTTTTAGGCAATTTCGCCCGAATCGGAGATATTTGCCGATATAACACATCGTTATAATCCAGAAAAACGACGTGCCAATTATTGCACCGATAGGCCACCCGTCTGCATAGCCCAAATAAATATTGAATGCCATACAGACAAGGCAAATCAGAGGGAACGTAAACGCCTCTTTGGCAATATATCTATCCTGCTGTTTCATCGCTTGCCTCCTTCCTCGCGATTCTTGACTGAATGTTTCGGAGCCGGTCTTACAGCTTCATTCGGCATCATATTTTCAAGCATATATCTGATTATGCAATGGTTATCCTGCTCTATTAAATTATCTATCGTCAATTTGTCGTGAGGGAGTGTAAATTTTAAGTAAACCGACTTCCCTGAGCTTTTAACATCATAAATCTCTTTCTCATCATCATTAACGGTAATGACGACAGTTACATAGGAAACCGATGCCTGTTCCTTCCATTTTACAAGAGTCTTGCAAAAGTCAATGAATATAGAATCCGTTGTGCTATACCCATAAATAGGTGTAAGATATCCATTTAATGCGTCTTCTATGTAATCTGTAGGATACGACATGAAGGCATTAAACTGAAAATCATCTGTCAAGGGACTACTTGCGCTGTATTCGATTGTAGGTCGATTGTTGTCTGTGTTGCTAAATTCTTTATCAAAATAAAATGGAGGCAACGCCGGTGCATTTTGAAATGACAATCGAAGTTTGTCAATTGAACACCACCAATCATCAATAAGATTTTGGAGTTCACCAGTTTGTATTGATTCTTTTAACGCCTCTGCAATATTGACAAGCACATCACAATTAGATGATTCATCTGAAGGCGACCATGTTGCCCCAATGCTGTCATTTGAAGCGATAAAATAATACATCACACCATCCAGTCCGGTAGAAAAAGTTGGCATTGCCTTTTCAACTGCAACATCAATAAGTTCGGCAAGGCTTTTGCCAAATACAGAATCAATGGCTACTTTTATCACTGGATTCTCTTTGATATTAACACTATCAAGATAGACAATTTCTTGTGGCCGTTTTTTTATAAGTGTCAGACTATCACATTTGGTTGACAAACTAATGCCATATCTGTTAGAGAAGGACGGCAGGACAACTATTCCACACTTGTGTTCCTGTGTGAGTAAGGAATGACTGTATCGCTCTGCAAACTCCTTGCTGTCGTTTACCGGATCAAGATGACTTTGCGCCCATAGGTTACAGGAGAGAGCAAAGCCAACACACAGAATCAATATTTTATAGAGTGTTGCCATACGCAAAGTTACAACAAATTTTTCGTAACTCGGTGATAATAGGGCAAGAAAATCCGCAGCTCCACTGTAGCCACCATAAAAATGCGGATAATGCAGTTCTTTTTACCAGTCATTGTGACGAAAATCCCCAACAACAAGACCCGATAACTCAGTTTGGTTTGGTTCGGGCTTTATATATGCCCGACTAAACCTAAACCAATATGTAGAGGGCTGGGCAAAATAATAAGGAGTAGGAGTGGAAGGGGTAATGGGGTAGCCAAGTTGTGCCTGAAATGTTAATGTCGTTTTCATTTTGACCAGCCCACGGAGTTAAGAATATATAAAAACACCCAACTTCACACGATTTGGGTGTAAAATTGGGTGTAGATACAACAAAAGCCTGATAATCAGGCTTATTTGCGGAGAGAGAGGGTTATGAACCCACTCTCCAATATCCTTGAAATTCAATTTCTTATCAGTATGTCAATGCCTTAGGGGGTACAACTTAGGTTACAAGAATAACGCTTTTCTGTCACCTTTTGGCTGTTCGTTGTCTGCCTAAAACTACGGTTCAAAGATACGGCTTTCTTTTGATATGTGCAAATCATTGAAAATAAATATTCTGCGGTTAGTGCAAGGTGCAAGCTATATATAGATATATACTTGCACCTTGCACTACATCTTTAGTTTTTTAGAAAGATGAAGTGTTATCAAGGATTTAATTGATAATCCGATAGTATAAGTTCAGGGAAAAACGCTATCTTTGCAGAACTAACAGAAAAATAAATAGTTGTTCAACAATATGAAATGGCAGTTGTGCATATAGCTACGCTCAACGAATAGCACTTCCAATTATTGCTATTCAGCAATAGACAGGCTTATGTTTTAAGTTTGCCTGTTATTGTCTTGTCATTATCCCTTATTATAAATCTATAAGATTGTCGTGCTGCTTAAAGCGGCAGGATATATTGTATCATATTGGTTTGAACAAATGAATTATACCTATAAGAAAATCTGGCTCATCGTTTTTCCTGTAATGATGAGCATCCTTATCGAACAACTGATAAATATTACCGATGCTTTGTTTTTAGGGCATGTGGGTGATGTGGAACTGGGCGCATCTGCCCTTGCCGGAATATGGTTCTTGGCAATTTATATGCTCGGCTTCGGGTTCAGTTTGGGGTTGC
>ERZ836877.866-NODE-866-length-49408-cov-4.135635_pt1 | contig 49408 bp, 32 predicted proteins | sample MGYA00519469_ERZ836877 | MGnify/ENA primary metagenome ERZ836877 (study PRJEB31850, sample SAMEA3708809) | human gut metagenome | biome: human gut; feature: human-associated habitat; material: faeces | place: China | collected 2014 ...
GGACTGAAAATCCTTGTGTCACTGGTTCGATTCCCGTTGGCACCACCTTGAAAGAAAGAGAGTTACAGAATTGTGACTCTCTTTTCATTTTCTAATAGGAATAAACAGAGAATGCTTGGTAATGATTCACAGGTATATAGATTCACAACCCCTCGTATCAAATTGTTGATTCTTCTTTTCTAAAAATCAGCAAAAAAAAATAGGATTGAAATAAACTATATACTCCCGCTTAAGGAACAAAAATTACTCTTTTATATATAGACTTTGCAACTTCTTCTTACTTATCAGTACCCTATCTCCATTTTTGACTTTGCGTTTCTTTAGCGGATAACCTTCCGACATAAAAATCACTCCGCCTTCAATCATTCGCTTTAACTGATTTGCCGATAGTCCTAAACACAATCGAACGATAGAAGACATTTTCAACTCAAACTCAAAAGGAGTTTGAACCTTGAATATTATCCATTCATCATCCATAATTAACAGGTCTTTTATCGAAATAGAATCGTGCATTATCTCATATTCAACACTACCAAAATCTAACTCAACGTTATTTTTTCGTCCTATCTCAGGAGAAAAAGCGTACTCCCACGCCAATACTTTATCATTCTCTGAGAATCTAAGGAATAACTCTTTTCTTACCAGTTCAGGCTTTGTTCGTGACAAGATAGCCAGGTTATAGGTACTGTCACATTCGAGACATCTATAAATCAACCAAACATCGATGTTCCTTTTTTGAGCATTCACTCTGAATTTGTTGCTACAATAAAACCGATTGCCACTACAACGATTACACTTTCTTTTTAAAAGAGGGGTATTTTTAATCCGTATCTCCCATATATATTCTTTTTCCATTATCTAACTGTGCTTTATGTTCTTTGGATAAATGATTATTATCACATCCTATCACAGTTGGTGCTCCATGAACCATCAAGATACAATTGTCCCAAAAGGACAATACTGTGGAAAATAAAAAGGATGTGAGAAACCTGCCTGAGTAGAACTACTCAAGTAAAAGAACTATTAGCCTGCGGTTTATGAGGCTAATATTAAGCCAGTATAAGTCTAAGAATTACTTTCAAAACAAGAAGACAATGGTTACGGCCACAAAGATAGAGATTCTTTTCCTGAAACGGCTTCATACTTTAGGAAAAAGCATAAAATTACTTCTAATAAGATTATATCCACAACCGCCAGATTCTATATAGAGAATTCTATAAATAAGTCTTTTTATAACTTAAATCCAACGCTCACTTTACCCGTATAATCCGTATACTTATTATGAATAGGTTTGGCTATAACGTCATAATCCGAATCAGAAGGGTTCTGATAAAAATAAGAAGTATCAATATCTTTGGAAAATTTATAAATCAATGCGACATCTACATAGAATCTGCCAAAATCCAGGCCACAACCGAGCGATGCCGCCTGTGTTTCCATATCACAGACCAGATAAGTAGGGAAAAGTGATTGTTTGTATGGAGAGCCCATATAACTATATCCTCCCCGTAGGCAGAGCATCTTGTTAAAACTGTATTCCGTACCTATACGGAAATTATGCACATTTTTCAATGTAGTTTTAATTAAATCATTTGCTCCACTTCCATCCGATTCGCTAAAATCATATCCATCCGCACCATTACAAAACTTTGCCGAGCTATAATTCATATATTCATAATCAGCACTGATAACAAGCTGCTGAAAAAGGGTCGTTGCAACACTAAACATCGCTTTCCAAGGAGTTCTCATGTCATAATCATATTTGACGGGTATGATGTAACTATCATACCCATAGCAACCATTTTCGTCCGCCTCAAAAAAGGAGGAATGCATATTTTCCGTATACTTGTCTGATGAGGAATAAAATGTCGGTGTCTGAACAGAGGCTCCTATGTTGAGTTCCGGAATAGGATGATACATAACACCGAATTTAAAATTCGTACCCAGAGCCTTCGTTTTCAAGTCCTGTCCAAAGTTATAGCAGTCTAATCCAAAATAATTAATATTTCCATTTTGCTCTATGCCATAACCTGTAAAAACAGATTTATATTTATAGTCTATAGTACAAATCCCTACAGAGAATCCGAGATACAATTTATCATCATAATCTGTTCCGATAGAGAAATTACATTCTCCTTGGAAACCAGTTTCTCGAATATATTTGCGCTGCTCTACCTCTTCTCCGGCTAATAATGTCGGTTCAAAAGCACCTTGAAACTCATTGTAACTAATCAATCCTGTATTGTATGCCATCTGTGAACGCGCATTCAACAACTGCGAAAAATCAAGTTCTTCCGGAGGAGTCGGCGAATTCAACGCAGATTGCAAATCCCGGTTCGCTTCCAAACTCCAAATCTGATTGAAAGAAGTAGGCGAGTTAGATACAGATTGGTGAGAGATGCGATTGAAATTAGCAGAACTACTATAATTTATCGCTAAGTTGATTTTTTCCAGCGAGAGTCATTCAAATGAAAGACCATTACCCCACCCAACGTTCCAAGTTGAAACGAGTTTTTCTTTGCATGCCGACCATCTGCTTTGACTCTGGCAAAATTGTAAGATGGAGTAATACTCAATTCCGGTTTCTCAAAAACACCAGTTCCAGCCGGATTGATACCGACAGCAGATAAATCCCCTCCTAAAGCACCAAAAGCACCTCCCATAGCTGCAACACGAGCTGAGCCTGAACTACTGGTAGAAGAAAACCTGACCATATCAGATACGGTCTGAGCCGAAAGCACTTCTGTAACAAACAGCAACAATGAGAATACATAGATTTTTTTCATATCTCTACTTTATCTATTTTATAATTTAATATCTCCTCTCCCATTTAATAATCTGGGGCTTCGGCTTTTCCATGTACAAATTGCTTCGTACCCGGGACGACTCTATTCTCAGGCCGGGAATCAACGGACTGTATCCTAACACATGCCTCACTCTTTCCTGCTGATTGGGAGTAAACCTGTTCAAATAAGAAAAGTCGTAATCCATTATATTAGATGAAACAAAATTCACACCCTCTGGAGTGGTTCGTTGAGCCAACTGTTCAAAGGGCAAAGAAACCGATAAGGAGGATAACCAAGCTTCATAAGCTGCCCTGTCATAAAATTCCGTATCATCACAATAATCCGAAAAACCATCATCTTCTGAAAATACATGGAATAGTCCCAAATAATGTCCTAACTCATGAGTTAAAGTGAGTACTAAATCTTTCATTTCCAAGTAGGGATGATACGTCAACACATAGCGATTATTGACACTTATACAGTGCGGATAACCTAAATCCGGATTCATCAGGTAATAGTCGCCTAATTCAAGCCCTTCCAATGCATGAGTACTTACCGTATAAGGCAGGTAAGAAGTTCCCAACACACCTTCTCCGGTAAAGCTATAAACGAAAATATTAATATACTGATTTAAATCCCATACATAAGGAACTATATTCGGGTCTTTCATAAAATCATCACAATCCATTTGGATGGAAGAGAGCCATTGAATTCGTTCAATTCCCGGTTCCATCAAAAGATTACCTTGCGGGTCATGTGTAGCCGGAATAAATTCCAAATTCATATCAACACTCCGCTCGGTATCGGCATACATCGTATTGCATTCTTCCAGCACCGAATAAAGCCATTGGGCATCCGGATTTTGCTTCGGGTCATTCGGGTCATTATACAAAATATGAAATATCACGGGGAGCCGATAATGATAATCTCCCAATCCTTCTTGAGTAATCTGAACAGGTTTACGCAAATCACGATTTCGTACAACAATAGTCGCATTGCGCAACTCCTCATCGCTATTTAAGTCGACCGATACCCTCAGCGTATCATTCCCTTCGCCTTTCAATTTATCCACTTGACACCAAGCCGGTACGCCGGACACTTCCCAAGGTTGATTGCTTCCGATGGCTACTTTCAGGGTCTGTTGTTTATAGTCCAACACAAATGTCTTTTTAGATAAATTGAGAATGCCCGGTACCACATCGTCATTCTGACAACCGAAGAACAAAAAGACTATACTACAAAATAATAAATACCGTTTCATACGCTTAAGATAAGTTTAGGTGCAAAGTAAATACATTTTTCTATAACTTCACTCTCAAAAACATCTAAAAGTTGAGATTATTCATTGAAACAAATTGATATTTATCCTAAAAAACAATCTCTTACAAAACGGCACTGATTGATTTTGCGATATCAAGCAAGACCTCTTAAGCAGTCATTACTTAATAAACGTCTAATACATACACATCAGTCTTTCCACTCAAATCTACAATTCTGAATTAATAAAGTACAATTTGGTCCAGCACAACGCCTTCGTCCAATGCTGTAAATACTAGTGTGTGGGAGGACTGCTTGTTTATGGGAAGTTTTATCCGCCTAATGGCTTGATTACGCAACACGTTCTGTTTCCATTCCTCACTACGCCCTTTGGTTTCATACGAAATAGTTTGCGGCGTTTGATTATCGACAGATAAAGAAAAACGTAACTGATTGCCATGAACCGGATGACTTGGTAACAGACGGACTTCCACTTCTAATGAATCTCCCGGACAGTCGCCAAAGGAAAAGGACAAAGAAGTATCTTTATCCACAGCTCCAGCTTTGCCTTCATATCCTAGCCCTTCGCACTGCGCAGGATTTCCTTTTGTTGCATCCATCCCATTCCATTTATAGAGCACTTTCCGCTCCACTACCATGGGCTCCGTTGCCGCTACATGTTCCAACCGGTTAAAGACCGGCAACTGGCGAGGCTGACAATCCATCATGCGATTCCACTTCCCGCCTTTCAAACTATTGTATGAACGTGTTAATGAAACAATACTGTCGAAAGCGGCATCACTCTGACTCCAATCGGCCATGCCATGACGGGCCAACTGACCGAGAAGCAATTTCTTGTTCATCTGAGCTGCTGCCTGTATAGGATACTTTACAAGTTGAAAGTAAGCATCTTGTCTGTTATGCGACAGGTTCTTTCCCACGGCCTCCACTCTGTCCGATAAGAAAGCGTATTTTTCCAAACGTTGCTCAATGTACTCCTTACTCCAAGGCAAATCTTTCACAATTTTAAAAGCGGGGGCGGACTCTTCAACCCGCGTGTTTCCCATGAATTCCGGTTTACGGATATAGGCCAACCGATAATGTTCCTGCATGACGGGCAATAGCTCTTGCGCAGAAATGCTTCCAAACTCTCGTTCCAACCACTGTTGCAAATGAGCCGTAACACCTTTCCCTGTTACTTCCTGCATATTCCAAGCCATATCCATAAAGAGTTCTATCTGATATTCCGATGGTTTAAGGTCGCCTACATTTAAAATCCACATTTTCTGAATTCCCCTGTCGTAAGCCTGTTTCATCTGTTGATAAAGCAGAGCCGGACTAAATGTACCCAGCCAAAGATAATCATGCGGGCGTCCCCAATAGGAAACATGATAGTATAGGCCATTGCCTCCTTTACGAGCCAGTTCTTCCCGAGTAGGGAAATGGCGAATGTAGCCGTAATTATCATCACACCACATCAATGTTACGTCCTCCGGTATCTGCAAACCGGCATGGTACACATCGAGCACCTCCTTATATGGAATAAAGACTTGGGGAATGGCTGTCACCTCCTTATTTACATAGGTCTCCAACAATCCCCGTTGGTCTTTCAGTATTTGTTCCAGTGCCGTTTTCTGCTCCTTTATCGTCTTGGCTCCTTGCATCTTACCATCATGCACCCCACGTATGCCCAATGTATAGATATTGCATTGTCCTGCAATTTCTTTCACCCTATCTTCCCAAAACTTATACACCGAAGCACGGTTATTTACATAATCGTATGCTCCCTGACCACGGCGAGACCATTCTCCTGCGGCATTACAACACATTGGTTCACAATGCGAAGAACCCATATAGATGCCATACTCCGCTGCCATTTCCCTATTGCCTTCCGTTAAAAAGAAGGGATATGTACATTCGTGCATGGCAGGCCAATAAGTATTGGCACGCAGACGCAACAACAATTGGAAGATACGCTCTGTTGTTTTAGGGCCAATCCGGCCTTTTATATCGCTCGGTTCGTAAGTCTGATTGCTCCAGGGGAGTAATCCCCAATCTTCATCATTGATAAAAATACCGCGATATTTCACTGAAGGCGATTGAAAACTTTTATAACCGGATGAAAGTTCAAACAGGCTTTTCTTCTCCGGTGTAACATCCGCCCACCACTCCCAAGGAGAGACTCCGATAAGACGGGAGAGTTCCATGATGCCGTAAGCCGTACCGTGAGGGTCGCTTCCGGCAATTAATAATCGCCCGTCAGGTAAGACTTCTAATAGGAAGGCTTGTTTTTTGCCATTCAGAATGGAAATATCTACCCCGGTTTGTCCAACAGAAGTGCTCACTCCTACTGTACCTACAATCATGTTCGCCTGTTGAAAGCCTTTCAATACAGGCGCAGAAAACACGGATTCAAAATCTTGCGAGAACAGCCTTAAAGCCGTCTGCACAACCTTTTCTTCGGATGCATCACAGGCTATTGTTACGGATTGTCCGGAATGTAAACGAAACGGTGCGCAAAAAACGACTTGTACAACAAGGAACAGTAAAACGATAATAGTTATCTCTTTCTTCATGGCTAAACAAATTAAACATCAATGTAGTCATACGACAGAAAACGAATCTCCTTCATAATGGATACAGAAGATTTAAAAAGGATGTAAATATACAGAGGAGACGGCAAATAAAGAAACTATTTTCCACAAAGATTATAATTTCAAATAAAAACACTACCTTTGACAAGGAATTAAAGAACGTTTAACTCATACAAACAAAAAAATGTAATCGTCACCCTCAACGGGGTGCAATTAGATTTTCAGCGTATTTTACTACAATAAATGAGACATAACCGCATAAAAACATTTCTATTCTTATTTAGCGTAATGCTCTGCATCGTTTCGGGCTCTTATGCCCAACAACAAAAGGTACAGGCAAAAAGGGGCGAAGGTGTGACACTTCTTTTGCAACGCTACAATCTGTCTCCTAAACTTTACGAAGCCGAATTCAGAAAGCTGAATAAGGGAAAATTTACTGCGGACGGAGGCCTGAAGATGGGCGTAACCTACCTGCTTCCTTCCAAAAACAATACTTCTAAAGGGAAGACACCGGCTAAAGAAAAGGAAGTTCCGAAGAAAGAACCAGACCAACGCCCTGTAGAAAAAACACCGGCAAAAGAAAAGGCATCCACAAAAAAAGAGCTTACTCAGGCTCCGAAAGGGAAAACAGCTTCCGAAGGCAAAGAATCTTCGAAGAAGGAACAAGACCAACGTTCCAAAGAGAAACAGTCTGCTCCAAACAAAGAAAACCAAAAGAATCCGGGCTCGAAAGGATATGAACCGATATTCGGGAAAAAGTATGCATCCTATACAGTTACCTCTCAGGAGTTAAAGAATGCCGTATTCTATCTGGTCAGCGGTCATGGAGGTCCGGACCCGGGAGCCATAGGTCTCTATAACGGGCATCACTTACACGAAGATGAATATGCTTACGACATCATCCTCCGGTTAGGAAGAGAATTACTTACCCGGGGCGCTAAAGTTTATTTTATTATTCAAGACCCGAAAGACGGTATCCGCGATGAGAAGGTTTTAAAGAATAGTAAAGAAGAGACTTGTATGGGGAAAGCGATTCCTCTGGACCAGGTAAAACGCCTGCACCAGCGATGTGCGGCCATTAACCAACTGTATAACAAAGACAAAGCAACCTATAAACGTGCCGTCTTTATTCATGTGGACAGTCGCGGTAAAGGAAAACAAACGGACGTTTTCTTCTATCATAGTCCCGGCAGCACCAAAGGACAACGACTTGCCAAGAACATCCAACGTACATTCGACCAGAAATACAGCAAGCATCAACCCAACCGGGGATTTAACGGAAGCGTAAGTTCCCGCAATCTGTATGTATTGCGCAACTCTACTCCGGCCGCCGTATTTCTTGAATTGGGAAACATACAGAATCAACGCGACCAACAACGGCTTGTATTAAACAACAACCGAGAGGCCTTGGCACGCTGGATAGCCGAAGGCATTGTGAAAGATTATCAGAACGAGAAGAAATAACACCTTCAAACTACCAAGTGTTTCATTTTTACTAAGCTAATACCTTTACTGGCAGAAGCCGTAAGGCGGACATTCGAAATTCTTTATATTCAGTTGGAATCGCATCATATCTTCCAAATTATGCTGAGGGCGTTCTAATTCATAAGGAATAGGACGACGAGCGTATTGCTGAAAATAAAGCAGACAAGCATCTCTCCACCAAACAGCATCCCTCGATTGAGTACGTAAGCGTTTCTGAACATCCTGGAAACGTTCCATATCTACATAAGGCTCCACCTCATCCCATATCCGTTGAAAATCCCTCACGCTTTGCACGCCTTCATTATACTTATAGCAAAGTTCCTCCCAAAGCGTCCGGCCACTGCGCATCTTGTGTTGCCAAGTCACGTGGTGAAACCAAAGCAAGAGGTCCTCCGGACAGCTTTCTGCTCCATCATACAAATCACATAAAGGTTCGTGATATTGTGATACGGCATTACTTCCGGAACGGCTACGGTCGAAACCGATGCCGAATGTATCCGCCTTATGGTAATAAGAAGGCATCCAGTCCGGACGGGCGCCCGGAACGGCACACCAGGGTTCGGGACCGTAATGATGTCCCCAGGCAAATAAGTGATGAAGTCCTAAAGGCATCATATAATTGACCACCGCTTCGCGCGAACCCAGCATGAGTTCTTTCACCGATTGCTCTGCATCTTGTGGCATATCAAACGTCTGTCGTATCCACTCTTCCACGATTTCACCGGAAGTAAGTTGCGGATTCCATGCCAACCTCCCAAATGCATACCAATTGGCTTGCGCCAAAGGATGACCGCACCAATTTGTATCCGTCCCGATATTAGCAACTCCCGCAATGGCTGTAATGGCTCCCGGGAAAAGCGGTGTAGCCGTCATACGCATCACAGTAGAGCCTGCTCCATCCTGATAGGTATCCGCATCCAGACATTCTTTCCATAAAGGAGCTAAATAGGCTACATGGTTAGAGAAGCCCAAATACTCCTGCGTTATCTGAAACTCCGGCATAACGGAAGTTTTCCTCATAGCCCCGAATAACGGGCTGAACGGTTCACGAGGTTGAAAGTCTACCGGGCCATTCTTTACCTGTATCACCACATTCTTACGAAAAGCACCATCCAGTGGCATAAATTCAGAATAAGCCTGCTTCGCTCTGTCCTCATCACCGGGATTGTAGACAAAAGCACGCCACATTACAATTCCACCGAAAGGCTCTAATGCATCCGCCAACATATTCGCTCCATCGGCATGAGTGCGTCCAAAATCCTGAGGTCCAGGCAGGCCTTCTGAATTGGCTTTTACCAAAAATCCTCCAAAATCAGGAATACAGCGATAAATGTCCCGTACCTTATCACGCCACCATCGCTGCACGTCCTTGTTCAACGGGTCGGAAGTCGGCAATCCTCCCAGTGCTGCCGGCGAAGAAAAATTGATAGATAGAAAGACTTTTATCCCATAAGGGCGAAATACCTGTGCCAAAGCCTGAACTTTCACAAGATAATCGGGCGAAAGTATTTGCGGACTGGCATTGACATTGTTCAACACCACCCCGTTGATACCAATAGAAGCATTTAAACGTGCATACTCCTGATAGCGAGAAGAAGAAATCGCAGGAAGTTCTTCCCAGTTCCACAACGAACGTCCGGCATATCCTCTTTCAACGGTTCCGTCCAGATTGTCCCAATGATTCAACAAGCGATATGAATAAACCGGTTTCTCTTTAACGTACAAAGCAGAACAGTCGGCACCGGTTTCCTGCAGACGAAGCAAATGATAGGTTCCATAAAGAATCCCCAGTTCACCGCACGAAACGACATTTACCCCCTTTTCATCGGAAAATAGAAGGTATCCGTCACGACCTAATGAACGTGTAACTTTGTCAGTACGAACTTGCAACACCACCGGACGCCCTTTCCAATAATTGCGAAGTTCCGCACAGGCTATCGACAACGTAGCGGATTTACGAGAACCGACCACCTCCGCCGTTCCCACCGAATCGGCACGCAGCCATGCCCTGCTGCCATCTTCCGCCTTAACTGCCATACTGTAACAAAGCAAGAACAGAGCGATTAAGCAAAGTTTTCCCCCGGACTTGCCTTGATTCCAAACCTTGCCGCATCGGGCATACACGCTTATCAAACCGATTTGTTTCATTCGCTTCTAATTATTTTGTTTCTTTACTCTCCTCCACCGTCTATTGTACAGATAGTCCCGTCTTCGTTATAGGTCAACTCCGCAACTTTCAGGCTACGCAGCCATGTTTTACCGCCCGAAGGTACACTATCATGATGAAACAGGTACCATTTTCCCTTATATTCTACAATGGCGTGATGAGTAGTCCATCCGACCACCGGCGTAAGGATAACACCCTGATAAGTAAACGGCCCGTAAGGATTATCGCCGGTAGCATAACAAAGCAAATGCGTATCGCCTGTCGAATAAGAGAAGTAATACTTCCCGTTATATTTATGTATCCACGAAGCTTCAAAGAAGCGACGTTTGGCATCGCCGGCAGTAAGGGGATTTCCGTCTTTATCCAACAACACAACCGGACGGGGAGCTTCGGCGAACTCGCACATATCCTCACTCAAGCGAACCACACGCGACGGAATAGCCGGTTCGTCATCTGCAGGAAACGTGGCACTTTCCAGCGCCTTGTTATCCCGGTAGCGTTGCAACTGTCCGCCCCACAAGCCGCCGAAATACATGTAAAACGCTCCATTTCCATCGTCCAATATGGCGGGGTCGATGCTATAACTGCCCTTTATCGGGTTTTCGCGCGGAATAAATGGTCCCTCCGGACTATCGCTAACCGCCACTCCAATACGAAAGATATCATTTTTATCTTTCAATGGAAAATACATATAATATTTTCCGTCTTTGTAAGCCACATCGCAATCCCAAAGCTGACGGCCAGCCCAAGGTATATCTTCCACTGTCAATACTACCCCATGGTCGGTCACCGTTCCATGTTCTACATCGTCCATCGAAAAGACATGATAATCTTTCATATTGAAATGGTCTCCGTTATCATTCTCCGGAATTCCACTCTCCCAATCATGTGAGGGATAAATATATAACTTTCCATTAAATACATGCACTGCCGGATCGGCCATATAATCACCGGGAACTAAATATCTTTTTTCCATCATTTTTAAACTTTAAAATTAAATAACTGCATATTTTCTATTAACACCCTTTCTCTAATATATCCCGTACAAAAGGTTTCGGTTGGAAATGGCGGTCAAACAATAACGGATAATCTTTCCGACCTTTAATAGGCCAATAGTTCAGCCAAGAATTTCCGTCACTCAACCCCCATGCCGTTACTCGGGAAATCACATCACTATGCTTTTCAAACAACCGGAAAAAAGTTTCCATTCGCTCGTTCCATACGGCCGACACCGAATCGGGCAACTCTACAGAATAAGGATTTAGCTTATCGTTAAAAGAAACCGTATCCGCTACATTTGCCCCGGCATTTACCGTAGGTAAGGCACTCATGTCCCATTCCGTAATCATCACTTTTACTCCGGCCTGTCCAAATGCAACAATACTCTTTTCGAATTCATCATAATTGGGGTGGTCCATTCCCATGTGCCCTTGTATGCCAACACCATCAATTCGGAGGCCCTGCTCTTTCAGACTTTTCACCAACGTTACCACTGCATTGCGTTTACCTTCATGCGCCATTCCATAGTCATTGTAGTAAAGTTCCGCATCCGGGTCGGCTTCATGTGCATATTGGAAAGCCAATGGAATAAATTCTTCACCCAATATTTGGTAGAACAGGCTTTTACGATACGACCCGTCGGTTTCTATAGCCTCATTCACTACATCCCATCCTTTAACGCGGCCTTTATAACGCCCCACAACCGTATGAATATGTTCTCTCATACGGGCTTTCAACACCTCCGGTTCTACATTTTCTCCCTTTTCATCGATACAAAACCACTCAGGAAGTTGAGAATGCCAAATCAATGTATGTCCGATAATGAACATCTTGTTTTCTTCGCCGAAACGGACAAATTCATCAGACAGAGTAAAATCGTAGCGTCCTTCTTCCGGATGTATCACTTCACTTTTCATACAATTTTCCGCTACAACCGAATTAAAATGCTTCTTTATCAATGCTGCACCCACGCTATCGCGTTCAGCAGCCTGACCGGAATTAACGGCAACTCCTATTAAAAACTTGTCCGCCAATACGGTCTTCAATGCCACATCTGAGGTTTCTTTCATTTTTCCACCACAGGCAGTCAACACTGCCGCTACCCCTAAACAAGCCAAGAGGCTCCGAATGTTTTTACTCTTTTCCATCTCCATTTCGTTTTTAAATAAGCTTTTTTATAAATAGTGTTCTTCTTCAATTTTCCAATATTTATTTATCACAGACAAAGAAACATGTTTCGACCGAGAACATCTTTACGACTCCATGTGTCTCTCTTCTATTTCCCGATTTATTTTATCTATCACCTCGTCCTCCAACTCATACTTTGAAATGATAAACATAGCCAATATAAGCAATAAAGCCGGAATGACCGCCACCAACCAAAGAATTCCCTGCTCGGCCAATGGAGATTGCGTCACCGCATTATCCTTATCAAACTTTACAAATGCCAGTACCAAGCCCGGCACCACGCCGCCTAATGCCATACCGGCTTTGTAAAAGATACCGGTCAATGCATTTACAATACCCGAAATACGCTTGCCATGTGCATGTTCTCCATAAGAAATCACTTCCGGTACTAATGCCCACATATATCCTGTAGCTACAATTACCCCGGTAGACTTGATAAACTGTGCTACAAACACTAACCATATCTGGGCTTTCAAAACCGGGACAACCGATATCACATACAGCAATGCCATACCTGCAATAGCCACTGTAAGAAATACGTAAAACATCCGTTTCTTACCTATCCAACGTTTAATGGCAGGTACCATCGGCATAAAAATAAACGCCGGAATGGAACCTAATGCCATAAAATAAGGTAGCATTTTAGGTGCGTGTACATTATAAATCATATAATAGGAACCGGCAGAATTGCCCACAGCCATCATGGCAAATGCCGTAATAAAGAAAAAGGCCAAGATGCGCAAAGGACGATTTCGTTTGAACTCGACCCATAAGTCAGACACTCTTACCTTTTCCATCTCTTTCGTGTCCATGACCACCTTTTCTTTAGTCTGGGTATAACAGAATACAAGCAAAGCCAAACCAACTACCGCATAGATTGCCATGGTAATGAACCAAGCTGTGCCCGATTCGGAAGAATTGATTTTTCCATCCGGAGAAAGAGTTTCCACCACCACCGGAATACCATACGCTACAGCCAATCCACCCAAATTGGCAAGGAACATACGTACTGAAGTCAACGTTGTTATTTCGTCCGTATCGCGCGTAAGCGAAGCATTCAAGGCACCATAAGGTACATTTATCAACGTATAACACATAGACAAACCCACATACGTAATGTAAGCATACAACAACGAACCAGAGAAACCGTTCCAAAAACACAAAATAGCAAAGCCGGTAAGCGGAATACCACCTAAAATCAAATACGAACGGTATTTTCCCATTTTAGGATTATGCTTGTCAACAAAAGCTCCAACTAAGGGGTCCCATACTACATCCACAATACGGACAATCAGGAACATAATAGCCGCTACTTCTGCAGGCAACCCGTATACATTCGTATAGAAAATAAGCAAATACATGCTGACAGTTTGATAGATAAGGTTCTGCGCCAAATCTCCGGAACCAAATCCTATACGCTGAAGCCATGATAACTTGTAAAATCCCTTCGACTCACTATAGAGGTTTGTGTTTGCTGTTGGATTCATATTCGTTTCTTTTTTTATTGTTTCTTACTCTAAATTCTCTATTTAAAATCACTCAGTACACTCTCGGCAACGCGGGCTCCCAACGTTTTCTTGTCCAATGGATGGATGTCATTCCATTCGCCCAAATCACTATTACGTATCAAACGTGCATGCCTATTCCTCTCTACTGCCTCAGCTTGTACGCTACGCATCTCTGCCCAAGCCGCACGACCGGCTTTATCTTCCGGAGCAAGAAAATCAGCAAGCTCCACTATATAAAAAGGCAAATCTTTATGACGAAATGTTTCACGCCAATCCGCTATCATCGCTGTCAGCAAGGCTGCATATTCATTCCGACGCGAAACATTCGACTCTCCCTGATACCACACAACTCCCCTTACCGAATAATTCCGCAACGGTGCAATCATTGCATTGTACAGGCACACGGGCTTGTAGCAGAAAAACATCATATCGGGAGCAACAGGCATAGGGGCTCCCAAACGGTATTTCCATTCTCCTTCAAGACTGATTTCTTCGTTTCCACAAAGAATTTTGTAAGGTTTTTCCTTTACAAAATGCGGATAACCATTATTACTAATCAAGCGTACCGTTACATTATTCGTTCCCGCTTTCAACACTCCGGCAGGTATTTTGTAAATACGAGGCGGATACTGGTAACTCACCGTTCCCACAAAAGTACCGTTCACATAGACCGAATCAGCATCTACTATACAGCCGAGACGCAACACAGCTTCTTTACCGTTCCAACTTTGCGGAACCTCTATATCTTTACGAAACCAATGAGACCCATTCACCGGATTCAGTCCGGTAGTAGCCCATCCGGTAGAAAACAGGTCGACTTTCGGCCACGCACTGTCATCGTACCCCGGTGCATACCACGGTGTAGATTCATGCAACCCCGCATCGCCCCGATAAAGTGTCGCATTCCAACGGCTGAAGTTCTGTCCTTCCAGTCTTTTTATCTCTTTGCAGTAATCATCGTTTTCATAGAGGCGTTTTTCGTTCACATACATTGGGAACTCCTTCAGCCCGTCTTCGCTTATCCAGGACTCGACCGGTGTTCCGCCCCAACTGGAATGAATCAATCCTACAGGCACACCGGTTTTCTCGAACATAGCCTTAGCAAAAAAGTAAGCCAACGCCGAAAAATCCATTACATGCTGCTGTGTACATGCTTGCCAACAGGCAGGCGGCATTTCAGTTTGCGGGGTATGAAAATTGTAGGTCTTCGGAACGGCAAACTGGCGTATCTTCTCATTATTATAAGAAATAATTTCCTCATAGAACATGTCCGTCACCCTAGAAACCGGCAACTCCATATTCGACTGTCCGGAGCAGAGCCATACATCGCCCACCCATATATCTTTCAGTTCTATATCATTTATCCGAAGCGTATAGGGTCCTCCCGCTTTCAAAGGAGGCAGGGTCACACTCCACTCTCCGTTTGTACCGGCCGTTACCGTAAAGTCGTTCTTTACTTTTCTTCCTTCCACAGCTGCCGGTAAGGCATCTTTAGCAACGGATGTTTTCAAAAACTTCACTAAGACACGTTCGCCTGGTTCTGCCGTTCCCCATACCTTCACAGATTGCTCACGCTGCAACACCATACCATCGGAAACCAATGCCGGCAATTTTACTTTAGCATCCGCCAAGACATGGAAGCCTAAACATAGCATAGCCATCAACACCGGACTTATACACTTATGACTCAAACGTTTCATACTCTATCTCTTCAAATTATATTTCAAGTTTCATTCATACTCATACAACTGCACACGCAAAATGCTGAATGTGCCTACAGGAATGCGCACATGCCGTCCCTGATGATTCTGGTCACCATTCAAACGACGCACAAAACGGAACGTCCCGTCTTCATTCACATTGACTTCATCCACAGAACCAATGCCTATCCGTCTCCCGCTCCATCGTTGAATCGTTTCAGCGCGTTCCTTCTGTCCGCTGCCGGCTTGCACAAAACCATCCTCTCCAAGTGTTTTAGCAACATTTTGTTCCGTTACTTTTTCAAATTCGATGACGACACCGCTGCCGGCAACCAAATATTCATCAGAAGCCAACTTCAACACGATACCTCCACCCTCAGGCCATACGCTTCCATCCGAAGCACGTGAGTCCCAAGGCAAAGTAAAATAGTGGCGGCACGTCATCCTTACGTCATCCTGCACAATCACCCGTTCTTTATTCTTTTCATCGAAAAGCAACCCCTTCATCACACCTTTTCCCTGATAGCGAACAAGAAGCGGCATCAACTCTTCCAAACATTTATAGCTCTGCACCAACGGTGCCGATACAGAATCCGAACCATCTTCGATAGAAAACGGACTGATACCGATTGCATCATGTTCACCAAAAATATAGAATGCTCTTACCCCATTATTATCAGTCAAACGAATTTCAGGAATAAAAAGCGGATTATTTCTCAAATGATATTGTGCCACCCAGTCCATGAATCCATCATCATATAAATCGGGAGCAAGAATATCAACATCCGGTGCGCCGCAATGCCATACATCAATCAGATGCGCCAAAGGACCAGCCGACGGATACTCTCCGGGCTTGCGCCCACGGCTATTCATTGCTGCATTCACATAAAGCGGCACATTATATGTTTTCCGGGCTATCCGTGCAAGCCCCTCCACATAACGGGCATAGTGCCAAGCCATAAACAACTCGTCCGTATAGACATCCGTCCCGAACACCTCTTGCCAATGACCCTGTTCCCTACATCCATGCGTTTCCCATTTCGCCAGCATCTGCGGATGAAGTGTCTTTTTGTGATGTTGCAAATAACTCATCAGTTCTACAGGTACCTCCCCACGGAATGCTCTCTCGGCCGATTCTGAATAATCGCGCGCATCTTCCAACATCCCTATTTCATTCTCTATTTGTACCATTATGACAGTACCCTCCTTTTTATCAATGGCTGCGAGATGTTCCATCCATTGAGAAAAAGCACGGCTGTCTGCTTCGTATACATTTTTAGAGAATGCACTGGCTATTTCAAGAGGTTTCCCACTTTTAGTATGTGCCCGAGGATATTTTTTACAGTTCTTCTTAAACCAAAGCGGCGCATAACAACTCATAGAGTTCTTCCAAACACCGAACCACAAAAAAATGACTTTAAGATGATGCAGACGTGCCTGTCCCAACACTTTGTCCGTAAGAGAAAAATCAAAATGTCCTTCTATCGGGTCTAACAAATCCCAAGAAACCGGAACCAATACCGTATTCAATCCCATCCGTTGCAATTTCGGAAAAATGCGTTCTATATCTTCCGTACAAGCTGCCGAAGAATTACCCAATTCTCCTCCAAGTATCAGAAACGGGTTACCATCCACTACAAGTTGGGTAGCCGTCCCTTCTCTTCGCAACATACTCTGTTGAGCTACGACAGAAGTAACCGCCGTCCACAGGAATAAAAATAATAGTATCAGATTCTTTTTCATCAGTTTGTTCACTCCATCTATTTCATAGCTTCCGCATTGATGCCTAAACGTGTTTTTATAGAAACTTCCGGTCCACTATGCTCCATACATGTTTTTAATCAATTAAAAGGGAGGACGAGGACATACTCCTGTCCTCCCTTTTTTGTTAACCCTTATTTAAAAAACCAACAGAAAAACATGTTCTATTTTTATTCAGCAGAAGTACTTCCATTTGTATTCTTCCACATATCACCGGTAAATTCCTCGCCGATATTTTTTCCGGCAATACCGTCGCACACACCTTTATAAGCATGCTTACGTCCATAGCTCTTATCAAACAAGTTCGGAGACTCATCCGGCAACCAATAAGTATGTTCTCTCGGGTCGTCGGTCAATGTCCATATCGTAATACCTGATTGCTGTGCTTCGGGTACATTTGCTTTATAAGATTCAAATATCATCTGATAGGTTTCAGCCTGACTGGCGAACTCTTCCGCAGACGGATTCGCAGAACCCAACGCAACATCTAATTCCGTTACACGAACCAGTTTACCGGTTTGAGCCATCGTTTTAAACATCGCATCTATCTCTTCGCGAGTGATAGTCGGTCTGACATGCATTTGCGTACCAATACCGTCTACAGTCTGCCCATGCTCCTCTATATAGTTTACGAACTCTATCAATGCAGCCAGTTTGTTCGGACTGGTTTCCAAATTGTAATCGTTAACAAAGAGTTTTGTTCCGGCAGGAGCATACTTACGTGCATACTCAAACGCTTTGACTGCATAGTCCTTACCAAGATAATATCCCCAGTAGAAGTGCTCGTTCGCCCAATTCAGGCTCAATCCGGTTTCCGGAGATTCCACCGGTTCCCTATCCGGTTCCTCATCGGCTCCGTTACTCATAAAGTTTCCTCCAATGCCTCGCCATTGACAATTATCCGATATCGGTTCATTTATCACATCCCACGCTATTACCCGGTCGCCGCAATGTTCCATTATACCTTTTATCCAAGCTTCCATTGCTCCCAACAAGGCTTCTGCCTTTTTCTCCGGACTCATAGGTATATAGGTAATACCACCGGCACGGGTTGCTTTACTCTTCACAGCCTTTTCCGAGGCTTTCTTTTCTCCGAATTTAACATTATCAATGTAGTAAACAGCCTCTACCGCACCAAAATTAATCAAAATACGGTTAACATCTTCAGAACCAGGTGTAAACTCAACCTCGCATTGAATCCATTCCGTACCTACATCAAAGGAATGGTAACCACCTTGACTTCCATAGTGCGTTCCATTTTGATATTGGAATTGAAGAGTTCCAACCGCCGAATTCGATTTGGCCATAAACTGGAGAACATACGTTTTATCCATACTTAGGAATTCGCCATCATCTAGCGTATAAGCACATTGGGCTTTCCAATCGTTACCACTTCCTCCTTCTACAGGATTAGTCAACACCATGCAATAGTCGCTTTTATACCCTTCCCCCTTTTCCGAAACAGTCTTGGAAGGATTGTTGTCGCCCCAGCAACTAAAGCTATCAGCCTTTCCGTCTTCGAATTTACCGGTATCACCCAGTATGTTTATCATCGTATCCTCAATTTTCTTTCCGAATTTGAAATCATCTACCCAGACATTACTTCCCGGAGTACCACCGAATTGAATTCCCACACGGCAGACATCCTTTTCTTCGGTCTCCGAATAAGTAAACTCGCCGGTACAAAGCATCCATTCGGCCGGCGCAGTAAATATATCTTTATAAATACCGGCATAGCTGGCATTTTGTCCAATGAACTGCACATCTATATTCGCATCGGACTTCACCCAAAAAGAGTAAGCATACGTTTCACCCACCACCAAATCAATCGGCCAGAATAACTGGCAGTCATAATTAGCTGCGGTTTCCTCAGTCATGGTAAAATGCAACGCATAGTCGCTATTATGGCCCGGGCCTTCCACTGCATAAGTATACTTGCCCCACAATCCGGTCCAACCCTCTGCAGAACCGCCCTCGAAATCGGAATTATTAACAATGTTTTCACAAACATCGTCCTCACTGACTTCGACCTCCATAGTGGGAGCAATCAAACTCTTCAAATAGGCCTGCTTCTGTTGGGTATGCCACAGCAAATTGTGACCGTAGACCTTCATATCCGCAGGAACAATATTGAAAAACGCATCTATCGTTGTGAAATCCAAATCGCCGTTGGTCTTTACCACCGAAGCATGTTTCATGGCATTGCCTAACGTTATCAGTTGAAAATTGTCATCCGCCACCTGTTTGTAAGTTGCATCACTGATATACAGGTCGGCTCCGAGACCTATACCAATTGTAGAATTCGGCATATACTGTGCCGCATAATTCTTGATATAATCATAATTGGCTATCTGCTCTTTCAAAGCCAATGGAATATCCGAAATGTCCACATCACCATAACCGTCTGGTCTGCCCCACTCCATCTTATTGTCGTCGCAACTGCCTAAAGCCAAAGTGCAGGCAACCACCGAAAGAATTATTTTATTTAGTTTCATACTTATTTCTTTTTTAAGTTAGCACTATTATTCCGTTTCATCTTCGTCATCGAAATCAGAAATCGTCACCTTTGTATAAGGAACTATCCGGAAGTTATCTACATAGATTTTCTGTTTGAACAAAGAAGAAGGATACTCTACTCCATTCAATTCGAAATCGCCGTTAGTAAAGCCCATACCGAAATTCCGATAGCTACTGCCGTTTCTGTCCTCTACCACATTCTGGAATGTAGGTTGCACAGCCTCCGCATCGGCAATCAATGCAGCATATTTACGGAATTCGCTGAACGGAATCGTCATTGTCTGCCAACCGGTAGTCTGGAACGGAACCACCTTTCCATCTTGCAACCATGGAACACAAACAGCCACTTCCTTATTATAAGTATATTCGTCAGAGCCAATTCCACCAAAATTGAAGTTATTAAATAAAACCACCTCTATTTGTCCGGTTCCGACCCAAGCTTGCGGTACATAAATATCAAATTGAAACGCAACATCGGTTAAAGGAGTTTCAGCAGGAATATATATATACATCCGTGTCCAGTCATCCATGTCATTACCGTTACCCGCTGTCCAGCACTCAGCTACACGGGTTTGTTTAGCAACAGCCCCACCCGTATTCAACAATCTGTCGGGAATTAGCTGCACGCACTCACCCCTACCACTGTTCAAGGGGTCTTGCACCATTTCACGGAATTCACCCGATGCGTCATCGGCTTTGGTACCAATCATTGAGCCATTGGCTGTCCACGACCAGGAACTCTCTGTTCCTACACCGTCCCAGTTCAGAATCATACATTGTGTGTAATTAAAATAACCGGGAGTAGCTGCCATACCATTGGCTCCTTCCGAGTAAATAGAACCACCTTCAGTTACTCCACTAGGCATGGTAAATGCATACCATTCTCCCTCTTCATCCGATTCAATAGAAGTAACCACTACGCCACCAGGTAAAGTCACTTTAGTAGTTTCCTGTAAATTCGCTCCATATACGTATACTTTTTCACCGGGTTGAGGCAAAGTAGAACTTAAACTCGTTACCGATGGAGACGCCGAACGAATCGTAAACGAATGTGTGTATTCCGTTCCGCTTTTTACCAAACGAATCGTGTTACGCACTGCCTCGTCAGCTTCCACTACAGGTGTTTTTTTATCAATGGTTACCAACATAGACATATCGTTCACATAAGTTACATTAAAATAAGTATCATATCCATTGATATATACCTTTTTCATTCCTTTAAATCCACTACCCTCGATACGAATCATTTGTCCCAAACGAGCAAAATCAACCGCCCTGTCGGGAACATTGGATTTATAATCTTCCAGATAAATCTGTGTGACGTTGATAGGAGAACTGCCTTGGTCGTCGTCATCGTTGCAAGATGCGAAGCACATTCCTATACATGCCAAACAAAATAGTCCTATGTATTTTATACTTTTCATATCTAACCAATCTTTATTATTTATACAACTCATCTACAGAAACTTCCCGTTCGCCAAACCCGTATACAACGGTTTCCACATTTCCATTCACATCCGGTTTCAAATAATGATTCTTATTCTGGTCCGAATCTGACACAGGAAGGGTAAGGCTTCTTGCCGTAGCCGTAGCGACACCTTTACCCGGAGCCACATAGTCTTCACTTAGTTCGTACACACCAGTGGTTTCGTTATAATCGTAACTGGCATTACGATTCTGACTGTTCATATAATTGATAACTTCCTGCTGCCTGTAATAAGAGCGGCGAAGTAAATCGAACCAATATAATCCTTCAAGTGCAAATTCAATCCGACGTTCATGGCGGATATCTTCATACGTGATAGCAGACAGTCCTTTCAATTTCGCACGCGTCCGAATTCTATTGAAATAATACAAAGCTGTTTCATCTTGTGTGGACGCATTGTTACCTAAAATGGCTTCTGCCAAATTGAGATAAACTTCCGGCAAACGAAGCATATGGGTATTCAAACCGTTACTTTGCTTGTAACTGACACCGTTATCATCAATCGTTCCGATTACATATTTCTTAATATTCGCTCCTTGGGTAGCTCTCGCTTCAGTTACCCCATAAGTATAACCTCCACCTTTCACATTTAATTCCGGATAATATTCTCCGTAAGAAGCCACGGTCGCATGACGGCGTTTCGTATCTTCAGCTTCGTATTCACACCACAAATCCCAAGAACAATACATAGCGCCACCCCAGTTGGTACCTCCGTCACTTACCATAGACGACCATCCCATAAACGTTCCAAGCGGTTGGTTGCAACCACCGATGCTTTCATTCGTTCCGGTGAGCCATTGCAACTGGAATAAAGCTTCTTTACAATTATTGTTTTCATACGTAAAGAGGTCGCCATACTCCTCCATCAAATCATAAGTAGATTCGGTAATTACTTTCAGCGCTGCTTTCTTCGCTAAATCTAAATAATAAGTATTCCGTGTCCCCCGATTGAAATCAGTAGCGATGTTGGAGCCATTATAAGCCCCGTCCGTGGTAACACCGGCCATGGAAAGATACATTCTCGACAACATTCCGTATGCACTGTACTTATTGACACGTCCCTTTGCAGAAGCTACAGTCGGCAAATATTTAGCGGCATACTCCAAATCACGGATAGCAAACTCAAAAGCATCGGTTTGTTGATGAGGCTGTACCACATAATTCCCAGTCAAATCGTTCGTATTTTCATAAATAATAGCCATTCCCCACAAAGAGGCAATATACCAATAAGCCGTACCTCGCATAAAACGCGCTTCCGCAATACATTGCGTTTTTACAGTTTCACTTACATTCCCGGTAGAAAAATTCCGGATATTATTTATCGCATTGTTCGATTGTGCCACAACGGAATAAAGTGCGTTCCAAGCTCCGTCCAAGCCCTCGGTCAAAGACGTTTCATTCAGATTTCCATAGTATTTGATATACTCTGAATACTGTGCTGTAATGTTATTGGAACGTCCGTCTCCAAAAGCATAATATGCTTTTTCATTGAAAGCCCACCATACATAATTATATAGCGGATAGACGGCAGCCTCAACCGCCTCGTCGCTTTCGAAGAACGTCCCCTGGTTCAAATCGGTGGTGTTTTTCTGGTCCAAAAAGTCCTCGCAGGCAGTAAATGCCATGGAACCGGCCAAAAGTGCTGCTATAAGGAATATATTACTTTTCATCATTTTTCGTTTTTTAAGTTAGAATGAAACATTTAATCCAAAAGTATAAATGCGAGGTGAAGGATAACGCCCGTAATCTATACCAGTCTTCAAAACATCTCCCCACAAACTACCGACTTCCGGGTCAAGTCCGTCATATTTTGTCCACGTATATACATTCTGTAAGTTGGCATACACTTTTACATTTTGCAAATTCAGGGAATTAACCCATTTCTTCGGCAATGTATAGCCCAATGAAATATTTTGCAAACGAATGTACGAGCCATCTTCTATATACCTGTCACTCAGACGGGTATTTCCATTAGTAGTTGACGCAGAGACGCGAGGCAAAGTTGGGTCACCTCCTACCACGTGCAGGTTACGGAAATCGTCTGCCCCATTCGGGTCGATTTTCTCTACCCTTGCATAATTGCGGACTTTGGACAGTGCGTTCGCATTAGAACGGACATCTTCTGTCCAGCGACGATTGTAGTTTAACACATCATTTCCATAAGAACCGGAAAAGAAAATATTCAAATCGAAACCTTTCCAAGAGAAAGTATTACCTATTCCATAGGTAAACTTCGGTTCGGGATTACCGATAAACGTGCAGTCTTTATTGTCTATAACACCGTCCTGATAGAGGTCGGCAAAAATAAAGTCTCCTGTCCAAGTCTTACTTTCCTCAATGGATGAGCCGGAAGGGATGGGCACTTGTTTCACATTTCCGTCGGCATCTTTATAATAAAAATCTTCCGCTTTGTCAAAACGTCCAATCACTTTATATCCCCAGAACTGGCCTACAGGCTGTCCTTTCACGGTACGGGTTACGGTTGTATTGTCGTCGCCAATAGAAAGACTCTGCGTCAACTCCGCACTCTCCGTATTCAACTCAAGCACTTTATTCCGGTTCATAGAAAATACAAAGTTCGAACGCCATTGAAATCCCTTCTTGTCAATATTGACCGTATTCAAGGTAACCTCCATACCTTTATTTTCCAACGAACCAATATTTGCCCAAGGGTCGCTTGCCGCACCATAACCACTGGAACCTAAAAACGATGGAAGTTTGACAGCCAATAACAAGTCCGTAGTCTTTTTATAATAAAAATCGACTATCAACTCAATACGATTTTGGAAAAGATTCAGGTCCAAACCTAGATTTGTTGAATAAGTGGTTTCCCATGTCAAGTCGGGATTAGCATTGTTAGCGTTCAACACACCAATTCCCCAAGGAGTAGTTTTAGAAGAGAGCAACGCCATATAAGCCCAGTTTCCTACATTTTGATTACCGGTAGCTCCCCAGCCCAAACGAAATTTTAGATTATTGATAATATCATTGTCCTTTAAAAAACTTTCATTTGAAACTTTCCATGCCAAAGCAGCCGATGGGAACCATCCCCAACGATTGCCATCGGAGAATTTAGAAGAACCGTCTCGACGAATAGTCGCTGTTAATAAATAGCGGTCATCGTAAGAATAAAAAGCACGTCCAAAGTAAGAAAGGATGGAACTTGTATATTGCGTACCGGTTCCGCTTGATTGAGAAATATCTCCCGCACTGGGGTCATGAGCAGTATTTGATAAGAATCCCGTAGCATTAGTGCGTTGTTGCTCCCAATGAGATTCCGACATTTCCTGTCCTACCATCACATTTACATTGTGCCGTTGGGCAAACGTCTTATTATACGTCAAAATATTCCGCCAACTCCAATATTTCGTATCGGTCTTAGTCCATCTTCCGGTACGCGTACTGTTGCTTAACACCCCAAACTTGTAATCGGGTTCATAAAAATAATCCTTATTTAAATTATAATCGGCAGAGAGCTCTGTTTTGAAAGTGAAATCTTTCAAAATAGTCGCCTCCAAATAAGTGTTTACCCGAAAGTTCAGTTTCTTATTATAGTTTTCACGGATAGTTGCCATCGCTACGGGATTTACCGGCATCCAGATATCATCCGGTCCGTCAAACGTTCCATCCGGATTCGCCACAGCCACAGACGGTTGTTGCCGGAAAGCATTCATAATCACATCATTGTCACATCCAATTTCTTGTTTTGAATCCGTTAAAGAGAAACTGATTCCCGATTTCAACCATTTCTTTATTTGAGCATCCAAATTACCGCGCAATGAAAGGCGCTTGAAACCTGAACCTACGGCAATACCATTCTGGTCAAGATATCCACCACTGATAGCATAAGTAGACTTGTCGTTTCCACCCGTAAGAGAGAGGTTGTGACTCGTCATAAATGCCTTTTGGAAAAGCTCATCCTGCCAATCAGTACCGTCACCCAATAAATCGGGACGGACATACGCACTGCTTCGTTCCACAATTCCGGCATCCGACCTATCGTTATGATGTTCGGCATACTCACGCAAATTCATCAAATCAAGTTTTTTCGGCATGCTCTGCCAACCGATATACCCGTCATACGTAATAGTAGCCTCTCCAGCCTTACCCCGTTTGGTCGTAATCATGATAACACCATTGGAAGCGCGTGCTCCATAGATGGCGGTAGCCGACGCGTCTTTCAAAACGTCCATCGAAACAATATCCGACGGATTAATACTTGCAAGTGGGTTACTGCTAGCTTGCGTATCACCCGCATCGGAAGAAGAATCCACTACGACTCCGTCAATAACGAAAATAGGTTGATTGGAAGCATTCAGTGAGTTGACACCACGGATACGAATAGAGGTACTACCACCCGGAGTTCCTGTATTAGCCTGAATCTGTACGCCGGCAGCACGTCCTTGAAGGGCTTGGTCTATGGAGGTAGGAACCGATTTCTTAATAGCGTCATCCGTTACCGAAACAACCGAACCCGTCAAGTCAGAACGTTTCATCTGTCCATAACCGACAACCACCACCTCATCTAATAACTGAGTGTCTTCCTTTAATACAATATTGATGTTTGTCTTTCCGTTTACAGGAATGGTTTGCGACTTATAACCTACATACGAAATAATAATTTCTGACTGAGAAGGAACTTTTAATGTAAAGCGTCCATCAAAATCGGTAATTGTACCGTTCGACGTACCTTTCTGCAAAATGCCAGCACCGATAATCGGTTCACCGGCAACATCCTTTACTATACCCGAAACGGATATAATTTGCGCCGATACCCAGAAAGGAATCAGGCAAAATAAGAATAAAAGCCCAAGTGGCTTAAAATGAGTTGTGCATTTCATGATTAAATGGGTTAAATTAATAATGTAATAATAAGGTCACAAAGGCATTTTTTAGGTTTCCATAATTATTTAGATTTTAAAGTTAATTGTTCTCATTTCCTTTGATGCAAATTTATTTATTCCATTTCTTACAAACGCTAAAATGTGTGATACAAACTTTTCTGCACGTTACATGCAAGCCTCTATTTGTTACAGTTATTATTGTCTACGTTACATTTTGGCTCTAAATTCTGTTTTTATGTCTAAAAACATGTTACACACGTTCTGTTCCAGTCTTGAGAATCGAAGCATTTATACACTCCCTTTCATCCATTCCAACAAAAAGAAAAAACTTGGGAACAGTTTACATAAGCACCTACTAAAAGCTTACGCAAATACTACATAGCTAACTCTCACCATTCTATAACCGAATTATCCGCTTCCTAATCTATAAACATAGGAATAGTCTTTAATCATCATCACAACACTTCAGTCTTCTTCTGTAGAAAGAGCATACATACCACCGGATGAAACAAGTTTATTCTTTTTCAAAGAAGATTTTGCAAAAAAACGTCCTACATTAAACTTAAACTCCTTATTTTATTTATTTTTGTAAACGATAATCTTTTACTCTATGAAACCGAAACACATTTCTTCCATCAGACGATTACTATATGTCATCTTGATATATTTTCCACTATCGCTATCTGCTCAAACTGGAAAATTCTATTCCACCGACCATGAATTATCGAGCAGCTTAATCAATCAGCTTTATCAGGATAGCAAAGGGTATATATGGATGGCTACCGAATATGGTCTCAATGTATTCGACGGCATGCGTTTTTCTATATATAAGAATAATGCGAAAGACAGCACTTCGCTAAAAAGCAATTATGTACGCACACTATTCGAAGATAGCCGGCAACGTTTTTGGGTTGGCTGCATTGACGGATTGCTGCTATACAACCCTCATAGCGACTCTTTTCACGAAATACCTCTTATCCGCGAAGGGAAACCAGTGCATCCGCACATCATGCGTATTACCGAATTATCCAATGGAGAAATATGGATTGCTACCTCCGGACAAGGAATCTTCAAATGGGACGAAGAGGCAAAAAGAGGCGAATCCATCGAGCATTTGATGCATAAACTAAACAGCTATTACTTAAACTCCATTTGTGAAGACCGCCTTCATAATATTTGGATAGGCTCAGAAAGCCAGGGACTGGCACGTTACACTCCTGCAAACGGCGAAGTACGTATTTATCGTAGTCCGGAAATCCAAGGCGACAACATCTCTGCCATTACAGAAGATGCAAACGGAACTATTTTTGTCGGAACATTCAACCAAGGATTAAGCTTCTATGCTCCGGAAAAAGATGCTTTCATCCCGGTTAATTATCATAACGGCACTCCACTTTTAGTAAAATCCCTGCTCTCCACATCCGACGGGCAACTGTACATCGGGACCGACGGACAGGGACTGAAAGTGTACAACCCGGAAAAAAACGAAGCAGAAAATCAGGAAATCAATGCAGCCCCATTCAAATTAAATAACGAAAAGATTCATTCCATTCTTGAAGACAGAGACCGGAACCTTTGGCTGGGTGTGTTCCAAAAAGGCATCGTTTTCATCCCCAACCAAACCAATCCTTTCCAATATTTCGGTAACAAATCCATCCACAACAATCCTATTGGCACAGGTTGCGTAATGGCTATCCTGAAAGACAGCCGGAACAGGCTATGGATTAGCGCCGACAGCGAAGGCATTTACGAACTGGATGAAAACGGAAGCTGCCTGCATCACTATGCACCCGATAACCACCCTCATTCCGTAGCAGGAACTGTGATGTGTATGTTCGAGGACTCTGAAAAGAATTTTTGGCTCGGTTCGTACACCAACGGCTTAGAAAAGCTCGACCGCCGCACCGGACGATGTGAGCCTTTACCCCCCCCCTTTAGTTCTGAAAAGGTTTACAGTGTTACGGAAGACCGTCACAAAAATCTTTATATTTCCGTATTCGGCTCAGGATTCTATACGTATAACCTGCTAACCGGAAAAATCACTCACTATGAATCCTCCAAAGACGAACGGAACGATTTACAACGGGATGAACTGTACAACGACTGGATTAACCACATACTTTGCGACCGTGAGGGATTAATTTGGCTAGCTCACTATAAAGGAGTAAGTTGCTTCAATCCTAAGACGGGAAGCTTCATTAATTTTTGCCGTACAAATAACCTTATTAACGGAGTAATCGGATATGTATTACACGAAGACTACGAAGGAAACATCTGGGTAGGCACCTCCGATGGATTATATCACTTTGACAAAAAGAAAGAGGAAATAGAACGTCTTACCACTGAAGACGGATTACCTAACAACGTTATTTGCGGAATTTGCGAGGATGAGAACCACCATCTGTGGATTAGTACTTACATGGGAATATGCAACTACGATACAGCAAAAAAACATTTCACGAACTATTATGCCGGAGACGGATTGCAAGGAAATGAATTTACCCACGGCGCCTTTTTTCAGGATAAAGACTGGAGAATCTATTTCGGAGGCATCTATGGCATCACCAGCTTCTACCCCAAGGATATTACAGACCACACCCAAGCGCTACGAGTAGAAATCACCAACTTTCTTCTGTTTAACACACCGGTCAACATTCACACATTGTCCGGAGGGAAACCTATTGTAGACGTCTCGCCGAAAGAAGCCGACCGATACCGCTTGTGCCATAGTGATAACACATTCAGCATTACTTTTTCCGCATTCCAGTTTGCCAGTCCCGATCAGATTACCTACCAATACAACATAAAAGAACTTGGTACCCAGTGGATGAATACTGCACCGGGAATTAATCATGCAACTTATAACAACCTGCCACCAGGGGAATATACGTTTCAGGTACGCGCGGTAAGTCATGGCAAATATTCCCCCACACGTACGCTTTATATCACCATTACTCCACCATGGTATTTATCATGGTGGGCTTATCTGATTTATGCCAGCATCGTTCTGTTATTCGCCTTCGGTATACTTAACTATATACTAACCCGCGTCCGTCATCGCCGGGAAATATTACAAAAAGAACATGCCGAGCAACTACAGGAAGCCAAGCTACAATTTTTCATTAACATTTCGCACGAAATACGTACACCGATGACCTTAATCATCAATCCGTTAGAAAAGCTACTGAAAGAGGTAAACAACGAAACAACCAAAGCTACATACTTGATGATATACCGAAATGCACAACGTATTCTCCGGCTTATTAATCAGTTGATGGATATCCGGAAATTAGACAAGCAACAGATGTTTCTTAAATTCAGAGAGACAGATATTGTCGGTTTCATCGAAGATTTAATGCTCACATTCGATTATCCGGCAAAGAAAAAAAACATCCGTTTTACTTTTGAACATGCCGTTCCGCAACTAAAAGTATGGATTGATTTAAACAATTTCGATAAAGTATTGCTCAATATTCTTTCCAATGCCTTCAAATACACTCCGGAAAACGGAGAAATCACGGTTTGTCTCACTACCGGACACAACCAGGAATACAAAGGAGCCTTAAAAAACTATTTTGAAATATCCGTAACAGACAACGGCATAGGAATTGACCAAAACAAAATAGAACAGATATTCGAAAGATTCTACCAAATAAATAATGATGTGACCCAATCCAATTTCGGAACAGGAATTGGATTGCACCTCTCCCGTTCTCTGGTCATCTTGCACCACGGTATCCTCTTTGCCGAAAATCGGACCGATGGCTCCGGAAGTCGTTTTATCATTCGCATTCCATTGGGTTCCGACCATCTTAAAGCAAATGAACTGGAAAATCCGGAAGAAGAGACTATCACATCTTCCTTCGCCCGGCTAAACCGACAAGATGAATTCAAAGAGCCCGTGGAGGAAACAGAAGAGCCAAAGCACCCGACATGGAAGAGTAAAAGCAAACCGCACATACTGATTGTGGAAGATGAAGAAGAGATACAGACCTACCTGGAAAAAGAGCTGGCCCCGGAATTTCGTATTTCATCTTGTAATAATGGAAAAGAAGCACTCGAATATGTGTTGCTTCACCAACCGGATTTGGTGCTAAGCGATGTAATGATGCCCGAAATGGACGGTATTACTTTGTGCAAAAAGATTCGGCAAAATATCAATATCAATCACATACCTATTGTATTATTAACGGCCAAATCAAAAGTAGAAGACAAAATAGAAGGCATGGAAACAGGAGCAGACGCTTACATTGTGAAGCCATTCAATACCGATATACTGAAAGGAACCATATCCAATCTGATTGCCAACCGGAAAATACTGAAAACAAAGTTCAGCGGTGCACAACTGCAAGAAGATAAAATAGAAAAGCTTTCGATGAAATCATCCGATGAAATACTTCTGGAAAAAGTGATGAGAATCATCAACGAGAATCTAACTAATCCTTCGCTGAATGTGGAAATGCTGGCAAGTAATGTAGGAATGAGCCGTGTGCACATGCATCGAAAACTGAAAGAGCTTACTAATTTGTCCGCACGGGATTTTATTAAAAGCATCCGCCTGAAACAAGCGGCTACATTATTAAAGAAAAAGAATATCAGTATTTCGGAAGTAGCCTATGCCACAGGCTTTACCAACCTGTCCTATTTTTCCAACACATTCCGCGAGTGCTATGGCATGACTCCGAAAGAGTTCAGGGAACAGAATTCCGAAAATGAAGAGACTTTGTAACGTGCACCAAAGTTTTTGCAACAACTTTTTCACCGGTATTCTTCATAAGGCTGTATCTTTGCCTCACAACAAATATAGAAAGCCTTATGAAAAACATCTTTTTAACCCGCCGTACAATTGCTCACAGCGGAAAGGTATTTTATCTGCACCTGTTTTTATCCGTTACGCTATACCTCATGGTTACCGGCTGCGCACAACAAACACCCTCACGCGACGCCACGTTCGGTTATTTCCTCTATAAAGGGAACGATTCTATCTATAATACGCCTATTCATCGAGAAAAACAGTATTTTAATCCTATCCTGAGCGGCTTTCAACCCGACCCGAGTATCTGTCGTAAAGGAAACGATTATTATCTGGTCAATTCATCATTCGCCTACTATCCGGGAATCCCTATTTACCATAGCACCGATTTGGTAAATTGGACATCTATAGGCCATGTACTAAACCGGCCATCGCAATTGCGGCTCGACAAGACCCGTCTGTCGGGAGGCATTTACGCACCGGACATTAAATAAAATCCGCACAACGACACGTTTTATCTCATCACTACTTGTGTTGACGGTATCGGAAATTTCCTTGTCAAAACGAAAGACCCCCTGAAAAGAGAATGGAGTGACCCGATTCCACTTCCTGAAGTCGGAGGCATCGACCCGGCCATTTTCTTCGATGAAAACGGGAAAAGTTACATTGTAAACAATGATGCGCCGAAAGGGAAAGCGGAGTACGACGGACACCGCGCCATCTGGATACGGGAATTCGATACCGCCACCGACCGCACCGTAGGCCAAGCACAAGTAATTATCGACGGAGGAGTGGACAAGACCCAACATCCTATATGGATTGAAGGGCCGCACCTCTATAAGATAAACGGAATCTACTACCTGATGGCAGCCGAAGGAGGTACCGGACCAAATCATTCCGAAGTTATTTTCTCTTCATCCTCTCCCAAAGGACCCTTCAAACCATGCGCCATCAATCCCATTCTTACCCAACGGGACCTGCCTGCCGAACGCAACAATCCGATTACTTGTACCGGACATGCCGACCTCGTAGAAACTCCCGAAGGAGAATGGTATGCCGTATTTTTAGGCTGCCGCCCCTACGAGGGAGACTATTACAATACCGGAAGGGAAACATTCCTGTTGCCCGTGAACTGGCAAAACGGGCAACCTGTCATTCTAGAAAAAGGAAAAGAGGTCCCTTATATCGTTGACAAAGAGGGATTAAAGCCGACATCCGGTACCCTGACCGGCAACTTTACAGATAGAACCGCACCATTCTCTTCACCGCTGGACGATAAATGGACATTCATCCGTGTACCCCAAAAACAATGGTGGAAAGTGGAAAACGGGGAATTGGTTCTTTCACCCGAAGAGGTGTCGATACGGGAAATCGCCAATCCGGCCTTTATCGGACGCCGCGTACAACACCAATGCTTCGAGGCGGAAACGGAAGTTTCCTTTTATCCGGCTTCGGAAAAGGATTTCGCCGGACTGGTCTGTTATCAGAACGAGAAGCACTACTTTGCTTTCGGCATTACCCGGACAGAAAACAAAATCTGTTTGTCCTTGCGATGCGCACAGGGAAAAGAAGAACAAATCCTAAATGAACAACCCCTAAACTCCCCTATGGTTTCTGTAAAAGTAGTAGCCGAAAAAGCGAACTATCATTTTTATTATCGCCAGGCAGGACAAAAAACGTGGAAAAAGTTCTATAACAAAGGCGATGGAAGGCTGCTAAGCACTCATTCGGCCGGAGGTTTCACCGGAGCTTTTGTCGGCATGTACGCCTCAGGAAGTCATCCGTTTGCTGAGTAAAAACGCCAATGCACAGAAAAAGCCTTTATGAGTGTTTTGCACACTTGTTGCCTCTATTGAGATACCAAATAAGAAAATAGTTGGAGGAGAATAGTGAAACTTGATTATCTTTGCAAGAGTAAACTTAAAAGAAAAAGCATACAATGAAAAAGATTTCCATGATGCTCGTTGCCTTGTTTCTGTTTATTGCAACGGGATTTGCACAACAAGCCAAATACGTTTTCTACTTTATCGGAGACGGTATGGGAGTAAATCAGGTAAACGCTACGGAAATGTACCGAGGCGAATTAGACGGTAAAATAGGCACTACGCCTCTCCTTTTTACTCAGTTCCCCAGCATGACGGTTGCCACCACTTTTGCAGTCAATAATGGAGTAACCGACTCTGCGGCTTCAGGAACAGCTCTTGCAACCGGTCATAAAACCAAGTATGGAACTATCGGTATGCTAGAAGACCAGAAGACTCCGGCCAACAGCATTGCGGTATGGGCCAAGAAAAAAGGAGCGCAAGTAGGCATCAGCACCAGCGTAAGTGTAGACCATGCTACCCCGGCTGCTTTCTACGCACACCAGCCGGATCGAGGCATGTATTACGAAATAGGAAACGACCTGGTTAAATCAAACGTCGACTTTTTTGCGGCTTCGGACTTCCTTTTGCCCCAAGGCAAAGACGGCAAACAACCGAATCTGTACGAATTGGTACAGCAAGCAGGCTACACCATTTATCGTGGATATGACGAATATGTAAAAGGGGGCAAAAAAGACAAAGTGATTCTTTTCCAACCTAAAGGAGGCGCAAACAGGTCAATCCCTTACGCTATCGACCGAAAACCAGGCGATATGAGCCTGCAACAGATTGTAAAGGCCGGCATCGATTTCTTCTCCAAAGATTTATCAAAAGGATTTTTCTTTATGGTAGAAGGTGGTGAAATAGATTGGGCTTGCCATAGTAACGACGCAGCAACTGTTTTCCATGAAATCATCGACATGGATGAAGCTATTAAAGAAGCCTATGAATTTTATCTGAAACATCCGGATGAAACATTAATTGTTGTCACAGCCGACCATGAAACCGGAGGTATCACCTTAGGAATCAAAGGTAAATCGAGACTGAACCTCAAAGCCTTGGCATCACAGAAAATGAGTGAGAAAGCTTTTACCGAGCTCGTCAACAACATGAGAAAACAAACCGGAAACAAAGTTTCCTGGGAAATGATACAGCAAGCTTTAAAAGAGAACTTCGGATTCTGGGACACACTGGAACTCTCAGAGGCTCAGGAAGCGCGCCTAAAAAACATTTATAACGAAAGCTTCGGAAACAAAGACGTGGTATTGAAAGAAAGCGAATATCAAAAAGCAGAACCGATTGCCGCCGCTGCCAAAGAGATTATCAGCGAAATAGCATGGATTGGATGGACTACCGGCGGACATACAGCAGGATTTGTTCCGGTTACTGCCATCGGAGCGGGTGCCGAACTATTCCACCAACGCACGGATAATGCGGAAATTCCCCGCAAGATAGCCAAAGCTGCCGGGTACGAAGCGGAATAGAGCTACTCTACAAAGCCAATAGGCTCGTGACCGAAATTGATTGAACAGGAAAAACGGCCACCCTACGGAAGACAAGGCAGACAGTCCTAATCAAAACTGATATAAGGAGATAAACGTTCAAAGTCTTTCTCAGTAAATTCCTCATAGAGGGAAAGCTGGGAAAGACTTTTTAATTTCCCATATTTCTTTCGATGCTCTACAATGACTTTCGACTGATAGAAATTAAGATAGGGGTGACTTCTCAAATGCTCCACACTCCATTTGTTCACCAATATAAACGGATGTTCCTTCTGTTCCACTTTAAACCAAGCATTGAATTCTTTCGATGAAAAGGGCAATTCTTGCAATTGCTCCACGCTATAGAATCCACCCAGACGATTCCGGTAAGCCACTATTTGGCGTGCGTAAGCACTACCTATACCGGGTATCTTCTTCAATTCCGACGTATCGGCCGCATTCAGGTCTATCACTGTCCCTTCCGGATACTTCAATGCTTTCAACGAATCCATCCGCGCCACCCACAATTGGTGCAAGGTGGTATCCCGCTGTACAGGCTGGTATGCCTCTCCGATGCGAATATAAGGTTTTAAAGTTTCATACTGTTCCGTTGTAAGTCCGTACACCTTCGCAAAAGATTCAACGGTGCGAAATACACCCCCTTTCTCCCGATACCGCATAATGTTACGGGCCATAAAAGGAGGCAATCCCAAACGGACAAATTCCGCGGAGTCCGCTTCATTGGGGTCGAAAGAAGAGAGAACAACCGGTTCGCGCTGCTTCTTCTTCGGATAAGCAGAAACAATAAGTTCCTCTTTTTCCCGGACAGAAGCCATAAAGGCCTCTATTTCCTGTTGATTTTCCTGAGGAATAACTTCATCCTCTTCTAAAGCGGTATAAATCCAATTTCCTATCCCCATCAAACCAATGAGGCCCACTAATAGCAGGATAGCCCTTTTATCGGCTTTCGAAAAGTAAAAGAAATCTTTCCACATCGCCTTTAGCTTAGCAGCCCCAACTCATTAATAAAGATGATGGCTATCGCTATGGGTGCTATATATCTGAGAATAAATATATATAATTTAAAGAAGCGGACTTTCAATGTACCTTCATTGGTTAACTCGTCCTCCACCAATTTGCGGTCGAGATACCAACCGGTAAATAAAGCGATAAACATTCCTCCCAAAGGCAACATTATCTTCGCCGTGACAAAGTCGAACAAATCGAAGAAGCTTAAATGAAAGACCGTGAGATACTGCAAAACGCCTAATGAAAGAGAACAAAGAATGCCCAATACAATACATCCGCCGGTTACCCAACGGGCGGCCACCGTACGGGATACATGAAACTCTTCATGAATAAAAGCCGTCACCACCTCATGCATGGAAATAGTAGAGGTTAAAGCGGCCAAAGCCAAAAGGATATAGAACATCAACGAGAACACATACGACAGCACCGGCGCCCCACTGAATGCCTGCTGAAAAACATTAGGCAACGTAATAAAGATAAGCGAAGGCCCTGCATCCGGACTGATGCCTACCGAAAAGGCTGCGGGGAAAATAATTAATCCGGCCAAAATGGCGACAACCGTATCGATAACTCCCACACTAAAGGCTGTTTTACTCAAATTGGTGTCTTTACTAAAATAAGAAGCATAGGTACAAAGACAACCCATACCCAAGCTCAATGAGAAAAAGGCTTGCCCCATTGCTCCTAAAAACACATTCGAATCTACTTTCGAAAAATCGGGATATAGAAGGAATTCCAATCCCTTATCCGCATTCGGAAGGGATAACGAACAAAACACCAGCACTAAAATCAGGATAAAAAGCAAAGGCATCATAATTTTAGAGAAACGCTCGATTCCCTTTTTCACCCCTTTTACAATCACGTAATGGGTCATAAGCAAGAAAGCTGTGAGCCATATTAACGGACGTACCGGATTCTGAGAGAAAGCAACGAACGCACTTTTAAATTCTTCGGCCGACTTATTGGCAAAGCCATTCGCTCCGGCTTCCAGCACATATTCCAATGTCCAACCAGCCACGACCGAATAATAGCTCAATATCAGAAAACCGGCCAATACACCCATGAAGCCCACCCAACGCCACGGAGAATGGGGAGCAAGCACCTGATAAGCTCCTGCGGTATTAGCCCGGGAACGTCGCCCTATCAAGAACTCGGAAATCATAATCGGCATGCCCAAAACAAAGACACAAACCAAATAAATCAAGATAAAAGCCGCTCCGCCATGCTGACCGGTTTCGTATGGAAAACGCCAAATATTACCAAGTCCCACGGCCGAACCAGCCGATGCCAGGATTACACCTAACTTACTGCCAAAATTCACTCTATCACTCTTCACGTCTCAAAAATCTTCCTTTTTGTTATTATATTCAAACAATTGAATGCAAATGTATGAAAAATTTATATTTTTGCAGCCAATATAATTAGTATTTATAGAATGATACACTATTTAAAACAATACCCGTTCAGTTTATTAATCATCTGCACCATCTGTTACCTGTCTCTTTGCACGATGCCCGAAACCGAATTGGATGATGTCCCCTTTATAGACAAATGGGTGCACATCTGCATGTATGGAGGACTTAGCGGAGTGTTATGGATAGAATATGTAAGAGCTCATCGCTCCATCAAGTTCATGAAAGCACTCTTGCCTACGGTCATTTTCCCCCTTGCCCTGAGCGGAACCATGGAATTGCTGCAAGCCTACTGCACTACTACACGAAGCGGAGATTGGCTGGATATGGCTGCAAACAGCATAGGGGTAATTTTAGGTATGTTTGTCGGTTATTACATTATACGCCCGTTTATAAAGCGAAAGAAAAGATAAGGGGGTACTCTCTGTTACCAGATTATACCCCTATACCTATGTGAAAACATGTCCTAATTAAAATCCTTTAGCTCGTTTTTCAGTTGTTGGCGAGCAAAGAAGATTCTACTTTTTACCGTACCTAATGGGAGATTTAGTTTATTGCCTATCTCATGATATTTATATCCGGCCACGAACATAAGGAAAGGTTGTCTATATTCATTCGATAATTTATTGATAATATGGTACATCTCCTTTACATCGCAAACCGATTCAATCATATCTACCGCATAGTTTTCCGATTTATTTAAATAATGCTGATTATCCGTTTGGTCAACATAGGTTTGTTCTCTAACGACTTTCCGATAATCGTTTATAAACAGATTACGCATTATTGTAAATGCCCAACCTTTAAAGTTCGTATCAGGTGTAAACTTGTTCTCATTATCTAATACCTTTAAAGATGTCTCCTGCAAGAGGTCTCTTGCGTCATTTTCATTCGCAGTGAGCTTTGCCGCAAAGCGAAATAAGTCATGTTGGATGTTCACCAAATTTTCTGTAAAATTCATACCTTAATACTTTAGTTGTTATTAATTAAGACCTATATCTATTCTCTCAAGTGGTCAATGCGAAGGTAGGGATAAATTTGAGGGGTAAGACCTGCATTCAGATAAGAAAAGGGAGCAAAAACTGATAAATACCAGTTTTTACTCCCTTTTATACCGAAAATTAACCCATCCAAGGCTTTATTTTAAAGAAAAAAAGCCAAAGGGGGTATTTTTTATCCCCAAATAGAGAAGCAAGCTATAGCCAAAACAGCCAAAATAATCAGCCCTACAAAGATGCCTTTTATCACTTTCTGTGCTTGTTCTTGCTCACGCTGTTCCCGAGCGGCGCTTCTTTTTACTTTCTTTGTGCTCATAGTCTTATTATATTTAAGTTTAACTTTCCGCGTCAGAGAACTCCATCAGATAAGATTTAATGAATTCATCGATTTTTCCGTCCATCACTCCATTCACATCAGATGTCTGATAATTAGTCCGGTGGTCTTTTACGCGACGGTCGTCGAATACATAGCTCCGTATCTGAGAGCCCCATTCTATTTTCTTCTTTCCGGCCTCTATCTTTGCCTGTTCAGCCATCCGGTGCTGCAATTCCTTATTATAAAGAATAGAGCGTAACTGCCTCATGGCATTTTCTTTATTTTTAGGCTGGTCTCTGGTTTCTGTATTTTCAATGAGAATTTCTTCCTCTTCTCCGGTATAGGGGTCTTTGTATTGATAACGCAAACGAACGCCGGACTCCACCTTATTGACATTCTGCCCGCCGGCACCTCCCGAACGGAATGTATCCCAAGAGATACATGCCTGACTGATATTTACTTCAATAGAATCGTCGACCAATGGAGTAACAAAGACAGAAGAAAAAGAGGTCATACGTTTTCCCTGTGCATTAAAGGGAGAAACCCGAACCAAACGGTGTACCCCGTTCTCTCCTTTCAGGTATCCATAAGCCGAATCCCCTTCAATTTCCATGGTTACACTTTTAATTCCGGCTTCATCACCATCCTGCAAATCGGAAATGGTCAATTTATATCCGTGCGTTTCGGCCCAACGCATATACATACGCATTAACATGGAAGCCCAATCCTGACTTTCGGTACCTCCGGCACCTGAATTGATTTTTAACACACAATCCATTTGGTCGGCCTCCTGGCGAAGCATATTCTTCAACTCCAACGCTTCTACAGCAGACGAAGCGTTTTTATAAGCCTCGTCAACCTCTTCTTCTGTCACCAGTTCATCTTTAAAGAAATCAAAAGCCAAAGAGAGCTCATCCGTTAGAGTTTTCACTTCATTATATCCGTCAATCCATGCCTGGAGAGTCTTCACTTTCTTCATCTGCGCTTCGGCGGCTTTGGCATCGTCCCAAAAACCGGGAGCTTGCGTACGCAACTGTTCTTCCTCAACTTGAATCTGCTTCGCGTCGATATCAAGATAACGCTTCAAAGCCTCGGTGCGTCCTTTAATATCTTTAAGTTGTTCTATTGTAATCATTTTAAGGTCCTATTTTAGTTGCAAAGATAATGCAAACCGAAAGCAGAATAAAATGAACTTATCCATTTTTTATGCTGAGGTGCAGTTTCTCTTCGCTTTTTTGGCAAAGATATATGAAAATATTTAAAAAGGAAATAACAACGGCAGCACAAATACCATGATAACACCAAGAATCACCTGCAAAGGCAAACCTACTTTAATGTAATCCATAAAAGTATACTGTCCGGCAGGCATCACCAATGCATTGGGCGGCGTAGAGAACGGCGAAGCAAAGCACATACTCGAACCTACCGCTACGGCAAACAGGAACGGATACGGACTCACTCCCAGCTGGATAGCCGAATGGAGCGCTATAGGCGCCAGCAAGACCGCTGTTGCCGTATTGCTGATGAACATCGTCATTAGAGAAGTGGTAAAATAGATGCCTGCCAACAACGCAACAGGACCGTATGTACCCAGTCCGTTTACCAAACTGTTGGAAATATATTCCGAAGCTCCGGTCTTCTCCAAAGCCAGCGACATGGGCAACATGGCGGCAATCAGTACAATACTTTCCCAATTTATTGTTTTATAAGCGGCTTCCATATTGCGCAAACAACCGGTAAGAATCATCAAAATAGCGGCTATCATTACTGCCGTAACCGGAGCTACAGGAATAAAATCGAAAACCATCATGGCTACCATCAACAACATAATGGCACCGGCCAACGGCGCTTTATAATCCAATGTTACTTTGGCAGCTTCTTCCAGAGGTTGCCCCAATACCACCCATTCCGCATCTTCACGACTTAAACGGGCGATATCGTTCCAAGTGCCTTGCACCAGCAATACATCTCCGCTATGCATCTTTTCGTTAGCCAGATTATGAAGAATGTATTCACGTTTCCTACGGATACCGAGCACATTTACACTGAACTTATCCCGGAAACCGGAATCCTTCACCGCCTGATTAATCAATTTAGAGGAAGGCATCAATACGATTTCCGCAATGCCGATATCATAGAAATCCAAGGTGCCGGATTTGGTATCTTCTGTGGCATGATAATCCACAATTTCAAGCATGTAATCTTCCGCAAAGGTTCTTACTTTAGAAAAATCGCCCATTACATACAGCAAATCATTCTGTTGCAGATGCAAATTCGGGTCTGCCAGATTTTGATTGATAGACTTCAACAATTTAGATTGGGAGGCCGTTTCTCTACGTATTTCAAGAATATTCAGGGCATACCGGTTCCGTATATCTATTTCTGCTACCGTTTTTCCTATCAGACGGGAGGTTGCATTCACTTTCAACCGGAACAGGTTATCCGCCAATTGATACTCCTTTACCAGTTCGTCTAACGATTTACTCCGGTTTCCTTCAGAAGACTCTTTATCTTTCTTCTTCGAAAGAAAGAACTTAGTCAACGGTAACAGCACCAACGTACCCACAGTGACACAAACAACCCCCACAGGAAAGAAGGAAAAGAAAGAGAGAGGTTTGAAACCCGCTCCCACCAGTGCATCCTGAATAACAAGGTTGGGTGGAGTACCAATAAGCGTCATCATACCGCCCATGCTACTGGCAAAGGCCAAAGGCATCAGCAATCGGGAAGGGTTCATCTTGGCTCCTACCGCCAGACTTACCACTATAGGAAGCATCAAAGCGACCGTTCCGGTATTACTGATAAAAGCGCCGATAGCGGAAGTGACAATCATGACTAAAATAAATAGGCGTAATTCGCTGTTCCCGGCTAACTTCAGTATTTTACCGCTTATCATCTTGGCCAAACCGGTTTGAAAGATAGCGCCGCCTACTACAAAAAGCCCTATCATCATGATAACCACATTATTGGAAAAGCCTGAAAGGGCCTCTTCCGGAGTTAAAATGTGGAAAATAAGTAATAAGACCAATGCACAGAGTGCTACCAAATCGGAACGGACCCTACCGCTCACAAAACATACCGCGGATAAGGCAAGGATAATAAGGGTTACTATCATAGGCTATAAACTAATTACTCTTCATACATTCGTTCAATCTCTGCCGCATAATTTTTATAAAGAACCGGACGCCGTATCTTTAACGTATCGGTTAATTCGCCTTTCTTCATGCTAAACGGTTCCGGCAGCAAAGTAAAGTTCTTTATCTGCTCATAATGGGCAAACTGTTGCTGCAAAGTATCAATTCGTTCTTTAAACAACGCTATAATCGCTTCATTTTGCAACAACTCGGCCATGCTCCCGTACGTAATATGATGTTTCTTTGCATACTCCTCTACCAAATCATAGGTGGGGATAATTAAAGCGGAAACAAATTTGCGCTGGTCTGCAATGATAGCAATCTGGTCGATATAGCGGTCTACCACCAATTGGCTCTCGATAGCTTGCGGCGCGATATACTTTCCGTTGGAAGTCTTGAACAAATCTTTCAGGCGTTCGGTCAAAAAGAGTTCGCCGTCTTTAAGATATCCGGCATCTCCGGTATGAAACCAGCCTTCGGCATCAATAGCCCTATTGGTAATGGATTCCTTTTTATAATACCCTTTCGTGATGGTCTTTCCACGCAAAAGTATTTCACTGTTCTCTCCAATCTTCACTTCCACATCCGGCATTACACGACCAACCGAACCAATGGAGTAATGGGGAAGCACGTCGCACGAAACCGTTGCCGTAGATTCCGTCAGACCATAGCCCGCTACCATATTGATGCCTACCGCATGAATAAATTCTTCTACCGCAGGAGGAATGGCTGCGCCGGCGGTTGGAAAGAAATTACCGTTTTCAATGCCGACGGTCTTCTTCAACAGGCTGAATACCGTTTTCTCATAAAACTTATATTTCAGGCTCAACCACAAAGGAGGTTCTTTCCCTACCCGCTTGTAAGTAAGGTTGTAAGCACGCCCCACTCTTATCGCATCCAGCATCATCATTCTCGTAACTCCGGTAGCACTGTTTATTTTCTCCTGTACACCGGCATACACTTTCTCCCAAAAACGGGGAACGGCACACATCAATGTAGGCCGGATTTCTTTTATCGTTTTTTGAATCTCCGCAGGACGCAGATTAATACAAATTTCACACCCTACACAAAGGCATAAATAAGTCCATGCCTTCTCGAAAATATGGGTCAACGGCAAGAAATCCATCACTACATCCTTATCGCTCATCGTGGTGAGGCGGATTTTATGAATGCGGAAAGCCTCTATATAGCAAGAATGATGCAACATCACTCCCTTTGAATCGCCTGTTGTACCGGAAGTATACAGGATATTGGCCAAATCATCCTCCTTCGCTTGAGCCATGTGTTCCTCCACTTCATTCATTCTAGTGGAAGCCTCCCCCATTTTCAAGAATTCATCAAAATAGAGAGAGGTTGTATCTTCCGGATTGCGTTTTACCGAACGGTCAAAAATAACGAGTCCCTGCAACGTAGGGCACAAGCTATATATCCGGGAAGCCACCTCATATTGAAATTGTTCGCCTACAAAAAGGTAGCGGATGGAAGCATCGTTTACAATATATTGCACCTGAGACTCAGAGCTCGTTGCATACAAAGGTATAGAGACTGCACGATTCGCAAAAGCAGCAAAATCGACATACAAACATTCAGGTTTGTTTTGTGAAAAGATACCGATATTCTCCTGTCCTTTTATTCCCAATTCGAGTAAAGCACACGCTGCTGTTTTTACAATGGCAGAGAACTGATTCCAAGAAACCGGAATCCATTGTTCGGTTTCATAATCCCGATATCGCAGGGCGACACGATTACCATACTTTTCAGCTTGCTTATGAATGAGTACGGCTAAATGTGGATTAGTCATGATATTAAAATTTAATTCTGCTACAAAGGTATGTTTTTTAATTGAAAGAATTCCTATATTTGTTTTATGAAAAGATGCCGCATTGCAGCAAAAACACAAATAATGTTGCCTTTTGCCTGTAGTTTGCATTATCTTTGCCGAAAAAGCGAAGAGAAACTGCACCTCAGCATAAAAAATGAATAAGTTCATTTTATTCTACTTTCGGTTTGCGTTATCTTTGCAGGCAAAAGCGAAAAAGACGGCTTTCAGTATAACATTCCGGACTGTTAGATGTTCTGCCTTTTTCTGCACTATGTTCATACATAAAACGAAAATAAGCGACACCTGGCGTCACATTCAAAGAAGTTCGATACGTTGCCCTCGTTTACGCTATTTTTTCACCTCTTAAAAATACACAATATGATGAATAAAGAAGAACTTGTTTGGGATGCCATTAATATGCTAAAGGCCTTGATTCGTGTACCGTCGGTAAGTAGAGAAGAAGAAGGCGCAGCAAACATTTTACAAGATTTCATCGAAGAAACGGGCATTATAGCCAACCGTTCAGGGAATAACATCTGGTGCATAAGTCCGATGTTCGATTTACAGAAACCAACCATTTTACTCAACTCACATATCGATACAGTAAAACCGGTAAACGGTTGGCGCAAGGAACCCTTTACCCCAACCGAAGTGAATGGTAAACTATACGGACTCGGCAGTAATGATGCCGGAGCCAGTGTCGTCACCTTATTCCAGATATTCCGCGAGCTTTGCCGGAAAGAGCAGTCATACAATCTTATCTACCTGGCCTCCTGCGAAGAGGAAGTGTCCGGTAAAAACGGTATAGAAAGCGTATTGCCCAACCTTCCTCCCATCACATTGGGTATTGTAGGCGAGCCCACCGAGATGCAACCCGCCATAGCCGAAAAAGGATTAATGGTACTGGACGTAACGGCGTATGGGAAATCGGGACATGCCGCACGCGACGAAGGGGAGAACGCCATCTATAAAGCACTGAAAGACATGGAATGGTTCCGCGATTACCGTTTCGAGAAAGTATCTCCACTACTCGGACCGGTAAAAATGAGCGTTACCCAAATCAATGCGGGAACCCAGCACAATGTAGTACCCGACCGCTGTACGTTTGTGGTCGATGTACGAAGCAACGAGCTATATGCTAACGAAGAAATCTTCGAAACGGTCCAGCAGCACATTACCAGTGAAGCGAAAGCCCGTTCGTTCCGCCTCAACTCTTCGCGCATAGACGAAACACATCCGTTTATTTGCCGGGCCGTAGCTTTGGGACGTGTTCCATTCGGTTCGCCCACCCTGTCGGACCAGGCATTGATGCGTTTCCCTTCTGTAAAGATAGGTCCGGGTCGTTCTTCCCGTTCCCACACAGCAGACGAGTACATCATGCTTCGGGAAATTGAAGAAGCCATTGAACTGTATTGGGAGTTGCTGGATGGATTGAAGATTTAGGAAAATAGCCTTTTCATCGCAGATTTTAGTACATTTCAAATTACACTAATACGAACAAAATAGGTTTCTAAGCGGCGGATATCTTCTTCGAATATTCAATATACAACAGAACTTATTCGCCGCAAAGTTATTGCTGTCATTAGCCAAACATATCCTCGGAATATCGTCCGCCGATTAAAATGAACGGCATTTACGCACCTCACACACAATACATCACAACAGCCTCCATAAAAAGACACACCGCCAAGTCTGCAACATTCCACAGTATAAAAACAAGAGAATAAACCGTTAAAAATCAGTCCTTTACCTTATCTTTTTTCGTATTGGAAAGCAAGTTTTCTTTGTCCCACGATTGCGGGCTCTAGAGCCCACAATCGTAGGCTGCACAGCACACGTATGTAAACCGTCGGGCCTACGAACGTGGGACGAAGAAAAGAAACCGTCCGAAGGGAATCTTTCCAGCATCTACCGGAGGTTTTAGCCTAGAGGAAATAAGAAAAAGTAACTGTTTACATCTCGACAGAACGGGCGAAGGTTCAGGAGAAACATGCAAAGACATCTAGGAATAAACGGATTAACGAAAAAAAGGATACGAAACAGACTATCCTATATACGACCAAACGAACAGGCACATACCCAAGCATCAAAGAGAACCTCCCCATAGGGAACGTTATTATCGCTTAAAACCTGTAAATAAAGCAATTAGTTTCAAGAAAACAGGAAAAACGCTCAAAAAAGGTGCTGGCAAAGAGGTTGCCAACACCTTGCCAGCACCCTTTGCCGTCACCCATAAGCAACAATGAAACAATGTATTAGAAAGTTGGTGCTGGAGTGCTGCCAGAAAATGAAAACATCCTATGTAGAGACGCAGAATAATAAATCATACTTAAAACTTTCTACAAAAAGCGGAAAAGTTTTAAGTATACTTCAAACTTTTTGCTATCTTTACAAAAGTTTTAATCATACTTCAAACTTCCAGCCTATGAAATTACCTAAGACTCTAATTAAAAGAGATAGATATATCCAACGGATAATGCCGTTTATGCGTAAAAGCATTATTAAAGTGCTAACAGGTCAACGTCGTGTAGGCAAAAGTTTCCTTTTATATCAACTGATGGAACAAATTATAGGCGAGGAACCGGACGCAAACATTATTTATATCAATCTGGAGGATTTCGCATTCAACTCCATACAAACAGCCGAAGACCTGCATACCTACCTCCAATCGCATTGCAGAGAAAACGAACGCAACTATATTTTTATTGATGAAATTCAGGAAATAAAAGAGTTTGAGAAAGTAATCCGCTCCTTATCTTTAAATGAGGATAATGATATCTACATTACAGGAAGTAACGGGAAAATGCTTTCCGGAGAATTGGCAACATTTCTGAGTGGCCGATATGTGGAATTCAAAATCTACAGCCTCTCTTATACCGAATTCCTGCAATTCCACCGATTGGAAGACAGCGACCGGAGTCTGAACTTGTACAGCCGATATGGAGGATTACCTTATTTAATCAATCTACCATTAGAAGACGAAACAGTAAACGAATACCTGAAAAGTGTATATTCCACCATTGTATTCCGGGACGTAGTGAGCCGCTACAACTTACGGAACACCCTGTTTTTAGAGAAATTCATCCAATTCCTATCCGAAAATATAGGAAGCTTATTCTCTGCCAAAAACATCAGCGACTATTTGAAATCGCAACATTCCACCATTTCCGTCAATCAAATACAAAACTATACGGAGTATCTCCATAGTGCGTTTTTAATACATCGTGTAGAGAGATACGACATAATAGGAAAACGAATTTTCGAAATCGGAGAGAAATATTATTTCGAGAATCTGGGCATCCGGAATATCGTAGTAGGTTACCGGATAATGGACAAAGGGAAAATTTTGGAGAACTTGGTATACAACCATTTATTGTACAAAGGATACGAAGTAAAGGTAGGCTATTACGGTGACAAAGAAATAGACTTTATCGGAGAACGAAACAATGAAAAGATATACGTACAGGTAGCTCTAAAAATTGACAATGAAAAAACAGCGGAAAGAGAATTCGGCAACTTGCTGAAAGTACCGGATAATTATCCCAAAGTAGTTGTAACGGAGGATTCTTTTCATGGGAACAGCTATGAAGGTATTCAATGTTGTTCCGTCAGAGAGTTTCTGAAAAGCTAACACTGGTCGGGACGGGTAGTCCCGCCACTTGCGCTGGCCGATTCCCGACCGAAGCCCCACATTACCGCCCCAACCAAAGTTCCGGATTGAGTTTGACGGTTTCCTTGCGCAACTGGAAGTGCAGAATGGTATTACCGGAAGAATCCGTACAAACTTTCCCCAGAATGTCTTTCGTCTTCACATGCTGCCCCCGCTTGACATTGGCCGAGGAGAGGTTGCAATACACAGAGATGTAATTGCCATGCCGTACCAACACGTTTACCATACCGTTATACTGGAAAATGGCAGAGACCTCGCCATCGAATATGGCACGGGCTTGCGCTCCTTTTTGTCCCTTTATATCAATACCTTTATTGTCCAGCTTCACATGTTTCAGACCGGTTACCTCGTATGCTCCATAGTGGCTGACAACCAGATACGGGCCTGTTATAGGAGGAGGAAGAAGTCCCCTGTTCTTTTCAAAATTACCGGATAATTGCCTGTCCGCCGTGTTCAAATTATATTTCTCCATCGGAGCTGCCTTACTGTCTGCTTTCTCCGTAGCAGAGTTGGAAGCATTGCCCTTCGAACCGCTCTTCTTCCGTGCGGCAGCCTCTTTACGGGCTTCTTCTTCGGCACGTTTTTTCGCTGCGACAATCTCGGCCTCTACCAAACGGTCTATCTGGGCATTTAAGCGTTGTGCCTCACGCCGTTTCCGGGCAATCTCATTCTGCAGACTTTTCTGCTTCTTTTGCAGATTCGTAACCAGGAGGCGCTGTTCTTTCTCCTGCAATTCCAGTTTTTCCCGTTCATGCTCCTTATAGACTAACAGGTTTGTCTTCTCGGAACGCACTTGCTCCAGCTCCTTCTTTTTCGCTTCAACCTGTGCCTGTTTCTTTATCACTTCTTCGCCCTGAATACGCTGATAGGTAGCATATTCCCGCACGTAGCGAAGCCGGCGATAAGTCTGGCTAAGGGATTTCGCCGAGAAAATAAACATCAGTTTCTCCTGAATGGAACGGTTCTTATACATATACTGAACCGAAGCTTCATATTTGTTTTTTTTCTCTTTTAACTCCTTCTGTAGTTTGGTAAGTTGTCTTTGCTGCAAAGTAATTTCATTGTCCAACGCTTGCACATCACTTTCTATCTGAGCAATCAATTTCCTTCTTGCTCCTATCTGATTCGTTATCAGTGATAAATCGCTAAGCTGACTCTTTACATCCTTCTTAGTAGAACGTAACAGTGTTTCCGATTGGGCAATATCTTCCTGCAAAGCGCCCCGTTTACTCTCCAAATCTTTAATTTTCCGATTCGTTTGAGCACCAAGCGGGCACAGTAAACAAACACCTAACAACAAAACGAGTATGCGCTTCATCTTACAGTCTCAGAATACGGTCTAAAATATCTTCCGCCGTTACTTCTTTATATCGTTTAGAGACTTTAGTGCGGGTTTCCCAATCGGTATCCGTGCTAAGACTTCCCAGACGTATGGAAGCGGTTGCCGGTTTTTTCAAACCTTCCAACTGAATATCCATCACGGAAGGGAATGCTTTACCCTTTAACGAAACAAAATCCTGATATCCCCAATTTAAACGATAAGGAGATTTCGCGCTGATTTCTGTTTTCTCCAATGCGCCGGTAGACAAGGATGTAAAGAAACGATAAGAAAGTTTACGGGATGATTTGCCTAAAAGAACAGCCTGATTTTCTTCTTTCCTCACTGAGAATGAAGAAGCGTTGGAAGGCGTCACATGATTCTTACCCGGAAGAATGAGCTCATTCCAAAAGAGAGCCTGCAAGGTATAGAAATCGATTTCAGCCTCTTTCAGGAATCCCAATTTAGAATAAGGGATACGTGCATATTGTCTGTTGATGCGGTCGACCACCAATACATTTTCTTTGGTAAACTCAATGCGTCCGCCCTCTACAAAGCCGAAACCTACCAAAGAAAGTTGGATAACATCGTCTTTCTTCATCCGCAGATTTCCTCCTACAGAGATTTTCTGCCCGTTCACATTCAAAGAAAACTTCATTTTGGTACTGAGCGCATCACAGTCGGATGCGTTAGCAAGCACTCCGGCCACAAACTTCTCTCCATCTAATCCATTCAGGTCGTTAGTACCCGTCGTCACTTTAGACGATTTACAGGACACAAGCAATAAGACGGCAACGATTCCCAGCCATCTATAAACTGTTAGGTTCTTCATTCTGCAATGTATTTTTTTAGTTTTATTTTCCGTTCCAGTGTTTTCGATTCATGTTCCATTCCGGCAGCCTGTTTCCAATACTCCAAGGCTTTTTCCGTTTCTCCGTTCATATAATAGATGTCGCCACAATGTTCCAAAACGACCGAGCTGTCCTCTCCGGCTCCATTCTTTATGGCATCATCCATGTAAATCTTAGCCTCTGCATAGCGCCCTTTTTCAAACAATATCCATGCATAAGTATCTAAATAGGTACCATTCTGAGGTTCGGCCTTCACCGTACGGTAACTCATCTCTTCCGCTTTATCCAAATTTACCTTCTCCAAAGAAAGGTAGTAAGCATAATTGTTCAGGGCGCTGATATTGTTCGGATTATACACTAAAGCCGAATCGTAAGCCGCATACGACTTTTCGCTCATTTTCTTTTGATGATAGAGGTCGCCTACCAATTCATAGAATTGAGAAATCACCCCTTTATCACTTCCGGCATTT
>ERZ836877.868-NODE-868-length-49373-cov-6.975100_pt1 | contig 49373 bp, 37 predicted proteins | sample MGYA00519469_ERZ836877 | MGnify/ENA primary metagenome ERZ836877 (study PRJEB31850, sample SAMEA3708809) | human gut metagenome | biome: human gut; feature: human-associated habitat; material: faeces | place: China | collected 2014 ...
CAAGAGCAATTAACCTACGCTCATTTCCAATAAATTACACTCTTTTCGTAACTTCATGAGGGCAAAAATACGAAATATAGTGGATAAATGCGTATTTTTGCGTGTGAAACCTATGACATTCATCATGAAAAAGACGCTTGCAATCATATTTTCGCTTTCTCTGGCATGCTCGGCGCCCGCAGCCTCATTGCTGGACTACGTTGAGCCTCGCATAGGCACAGATTACAGTGCTTCGGCCACGGCGGGTCTCTTCGGGAAGGGCACGGAAGAGCTCGGTCAGGTCATTCCGGCTGTGCTTGAGCCTAACGGCATGAACTTCTGGACGCCGCAGACCCGCGACACCGAGCGGAAGTGTGTGTCGCCATACTATTACTACGATGACATGTTCCAGGGATTCCGCAATTCGCACTGGATAAACGGCGGATGCACGCAGGATTATGGATCGGTGACCGTTATGGCGCTTAGTGGAACACTGCGTACTTCGCCTGTGGCCCGAGCCTCGCGCATGGACCGTAGCACAGAAGAGTCGCATCCCGATTATTACTCTGTATATCTGCCTGATGAGAGTGTGACTGCCGAAATGACGGCCACCTCGCGCTCGGCGATTTTCCGTTTCACCTACGACCGTGCCGGAAAAGGATTCATTGTCGTGAATCCGAACAGCGACGAGGCTCAGGGCTCCGTGACCGTAGATGTGGCGGCAAGACGTATTACTGCCCGCAATCCGGTGCATCGTATCTATCAGGGCAAGGGCGAGGAGGCCGGTTTTGCCGGATATTATGTGCTCGAATGGCCTGAGAATGTGAAAGTGACCGGTTATGGCGTTTTTGAGGGCGACAGTGTATGTCCCGGCGTTTCGTCGGCCGACTCGGTTGCCGGTCTGGGCGCATATATAGAGTTTGATGTGGCCGCAGGCGAGACCGTTATGGCGCGGGCGGCCTCATCGTTTACATCTTTCGCCGGTGCCTTTGCCAATCTAAGGGCTGAAATGCCTGCATGGGATTTCGACGGAGCACGCAGACGTCTTTCGGATATATGGCTGAAGCACCTCGGCAAAATCAGGGTAGAGGGTGGTTCAGATACCGACATGATAAAATTCTACAGTGCCTTGTACCGATGTTCTTTCCTCCCTCATGCCACTAATGATGCCGATGGCTCCTATCCTTCGTTTGCCGGTGGAAAAGAAATTATAAAGGCGCCCGCAGGACATGACTACTACGATGATTTCAGCCTGTGGGATACTTACCGCGCCCTTCACCCTCTTCTGCTTATCCTTGAGCCGGAGCGCTCGGCCGACATGATGCAGTCGTTGGTATGCAAATATGAACAAGGCGGCTGGATGCCGATTTTTCCCTGTTGGAACAGCTATACGGCGGCTATGATAGGCGACCATGTCGCCTCTGTCGTGGCCGATGCCTATGTGAAGGGTGTGCGTGGTTTCGATGTTGAGACGGCATATGCCGGACTCCGCCGGAATGCGTTCGAGAGTCCAGCCGACTCGACCGACTATCGCGACGGCAAGGGACGCCGTGCGCTCGGTTCATATATGAAATACGGATATCTGCCGCTGGAAGATACGGTGCCGTATGCCTATCACAAGCGCGAGCAGGTGTCGCGCACACTTGAGTATGCATACGATGACTATGCGCTTTCCGTCCTTGCCGAAGCGCTGGGCCACAAAGACGACGCAAAGGTCTTGCAGGCGCGTTCGCAGAACTACCGCAATGTGATAGACCCGTCAACCGGCTATGCCCGTGGCCGCCATGCCGACGGCTCATGGCAGGAGAATTTCAATCCGTTCACTTTCAACAAGGCAATTACCGAGGGTGCTCCGTGCCATTATACGTGGTATGTACCCCACGACCGCGCCGGGCTCATCGAGGCGATGGGCGGACGTGATATTTTCGCTGCCAAGCTCGACTCGATGTTCACTTCGGGCCGCTACTGGCATGGCAACGAACCATGTCATCAGGTGGCATGGATGTTCAACGACGCCGGCGAGCCCGGGAAAACGCGTCGCTATGTGCGCGCAGTCATGGACAGAGAATATCAAGCAGTCCCCGGAGGTCTGTCGGGCAACGATGATGCCGGCCAGATGTCGGCATGGTATGTTTTTGCCGCCATGGGCTTCTATCCCGTCTGCCCCGGCACGACAGAATATTCGCTCGGACTCCCGCTCTTCGACCGCGTGGAGATATCCCTCGACAACGGCCGCACATTCACCCTCGCCGTGAAGCGTGCCTCTACCGACGAATTCAAGGTAAAATCGCTCAAACTCAACGGCCGACGCCACAAAAAGCTCACCATCGACCACGCTGACATCCTCGCCGGAGGCACCCTCGAGTTTGTTGTCGGCGGGAAGTGAATTTCGGACAGTTTTTTATTTGTTCAAAACTATTAAAACAGTTTGCAGATATGGTGGAAAAGGTATATCTTTGCGCAGAACAAATCCTTATCTATTTTATCTTAAAACTATATCTATGAAAAAACTGTTTCTGTCACTTATCCTTGCGATGCTACTGCCTTGCGCTTTGGGCGCGGAGAATACGCTCATGCTGTCGGGCCGCGTGAAGGAAGCGCTCAACAAGACCGATCTTACGCAGGCCCGCGTGTTGCTCTACGACTCGGTCGGCAATGTGTGCGATACCATCCGGGCCAACCAGGGCCTCACGTACCGCAACATGCAGCTCGATACTCTGTCGTTTTTCTATTTTTCGGTTCCGAGAGTGGATTCCACTTATGTGTTCGATGTAATATGCGAAGACTATAAGACCGCTACCATCAGCTACGATGTGAAGAACGTGGGTCGCCGCGAGAACTACCGCAATATACCGGTCATATACCTCGAGCGCGCACCCCGCCAGCTCAAGGAACTGACCGTGACTTCCACGAAAATCAAATTCTACAACAAAGGCGACACGGTGGTGTATAACGCCGAAGCATTCCAGCTTGCCGAGGGCTCGATGCTCGACGCTCTCATAGCACAGTTGCCGGGTGTGGAACTGAACAACGACGGACAGATAAAAGTGAACGGCGAGTTTGTGGAGTCGCTGCTGCTCAACGGCAAGGAGTTCCTCGACGGCAACAATAATCTGATGCTCGAGAACATCGGGGCATATACCGTGAAAAACATAGAGGTGTACGAAGGACAGAAAAAACTTGCGAAGATGCAGGGCGACATGACTGCTCCAAAAGTACTGACGATGGACGTGCGCCTCAAACGCGAGTACAGCATGGGCTGGCTCATCAATGCTCAGGGCGGCTATGGCACCGAGGACAGATATATGGGCAAACTGTTCGCTTCGTGGTTCAACGCTACATCGCGTGTTACTTTTCTTGGCAATCTCAATAATCTCAACGATAACCGTCAGCCGGGCCGAAACGACACATGGACGCCCGAGATGATGCCGTCGGGCACCAAAGAATACCGCATGGCGGCCGTGAACTACAACAGCGAGAATCCCGAGGGCTCGCGCTCGGCGCAGGGCGACTTCATATTCCGGCAGAGCGTCGACAACAGACGCCGCACATCGGACCGCACCAACTTCCTTCCCGGTGGCGATACCTATGAAAACTCGTTCAGCAACAGCCATACAAGGGAAACCGCTCTTCAGACGAATCATTCGTATTATAACCGGGCAAACGATAAGTTTGGTTTCGGAGCAGGAATCAGCGGCTCGTACACGCATTTCAAAAATTCGCAGTCGGACCTCTCGGCCTCGTTCAACAATGATCCCGGCACCATTACTCCCGAAATTCTCGATGCCCTTTACTCCGACGGTTCGGCCGAACTGCTGGAAAGCGTTATAAACCGTGCCAAAACACGTACTGACGGCTGGCGTAAACATCTCAACGGCTCATTCAACCCCTATCTGTCGTTCAAGATACCTCGTACCGGCGACCGCCTGCTTGCCGATTTCAGCATCCGTTACAGTTCCGACAAAGAAGAACTATGGCGCGACTACGACATCAACTATGGCCGAAATACCGCTGATGCCGTAAAACGCCGTCAGTACCTCGACAATGCACCCAACCACAGCCTGGGCATGAGCGGTACTCTGAGGTACAGCACCAATATAGCCAATAAATGCTATACGTCGTTGTCGTATACATATGCTTTTTCCGACAACGTGAAGGATTCATACATGTATGCCCTCGATCATCTGGCCGACATGGGCGTGTATGGTGTTGTGCCGGGTCACTGTCTCGAGGCCTTCGATCCGGACAACAGCTATACTTCGCGTGTTCTGGAAAACAGGCATACCGTCGGATTGAGAATGAATTATTACGAAGAGATCGGCAGCAACAGCATGCTTGCGGTGAATTTTAACCCGAATCTGGCATTCGTGCACCGCAAACTCGACTATTGGCGCGCCAACCGCTCCTACGGTCTTTCGACCGACAACACCACTCTGACCTTAAGCACCATATGGGACGCTATGGTCGAATACTATTTCGGCCGCAAAGGCGAGGGCCGCGAGCGCCGGTACAGGAATGCCATCCGATACAGCTACCGAATATCGCCCACTCTTCCCGACATGGTGGATATGGTCGATGTGGTGAACGATGCCGACCCGCTCAACATTTATCTGGGTAATCCCGACCTCAAGGTGCAGAACGCCCACCGCCATCTGATGCGATGGAGCTATACTCCACATTCGCACACGTTCACCAACATTCTGTATCTTGGATTCAACCACACTGACAACGCCCTTACCCGAGGTTATACCTACGACACCTCGACAGGCGTGCGCTATAACCGCATGTACAACGTCAGCGGCAACACCATGAAGGCCGTCACCAACGAGCTGCGCTGGCAGTTCGGCGCGACAAAGCAGTTCACGCTCAGTTCAGAGTCGGATTTCAACCTCTCCACCTATTCCGACATGATAGGCGTGAATATGGAGGAACCCGAGCATACCAAGGTAAAGCACCGTTCGATGAGCGAAAAGATGAAATTCATGTGGCAGTTCGGCGCTCACAGTCTGCAGGTGCGCTGCGATCTTACCAACCGGCACACCACATCCACACAGCCCGACTTCGATAATCTGAACGCCAATCACCTGAACTACGGCATATCGGGGCTGTTCAAACTCCCGGCCGGATTTGCCATAAACACCGATTTCACCTGCTACACCCGGCGCGGCTACGGAGTGGACTATCTCGACACCACCGACCCGGTGTGGAACGCACGCCTGTCGTACTGCCCGCCGCGCAACAGCCGCTGGGTGTTCATGATCGACGGTTTCGATCTGCTGCACAAGCTGTCGAATGTAAACTACGCCGTCACCGCGAACGGCCGTACTGTCAGCTACACCAACGCGTTGCCGCGGTACATCCTATTTTCGTTCCAGTACCGCCTGAACATTCAGCCCAAAAAACGGTAGCGTGGTCAGGGAATGAGCGAGAGTGCTCCCTCGATCTGTTCGTGTTCGCCTTCGAAGATGGTGAGGGAGACCGGGCCGTAGTGGCGTGTGAGGTGGATGTCGCGGCCGAGGAGCTTTTCGCCGCGTGTGAGATAGTCGGGATTGATGCGCTTTTCGAGCAGCGACAGCAGTAGATCTTTGGAAACGAGGTCGGGGTCGGTCTCGGCACAGCGGTATATTTCGCTGAGATCGGCGGTGCCGTATTTCAGTTCGCCCGCTATGCGGTTATAGAAATTCACTGAGTGCGATATGGGCACGCAGCCTATGTGGCCGTCGTGGATGCCGGCATATATTCTCAGTTCGGCTCCTTTCCGCACTTCTGCCGGAAAGGTTTTATAGAGGGGAGAGCGGCGTCGGGCCTCGTTTTCGTCGATACGTCCGTCGCTGCCGATAGCGGCCATGATGTGGTCGGCATAATTGAATCGGCGTCCTCGGGATTCCCAATACCAGGCGTTGAGATCGGAGATCGGCACCCATGCGTTGAATGATTTTATGGGCCGGTCTAGTTCCATGTATGCGGCAAGAGTGGCCAGGCCGCCCCCGGAGACACCTACGATATGGATTTGGTCGGAGTCTACATTCCCGTGTGCGATAGCATAATCGATAGCGTCGTCGATGTCGGCGAGCACAAGATCGCTTACCATGGCTTCGGGCCGGTTGTTGAAGCCGCGGAAGTGGGGGTGTATATAGTTCCAGTCGCGTGCTTCGATGTCTGCGGTCACAGGGTCTTTCTGGCTATAGCCTCCGCTCCATGTATGCAGGCTGACGATCAGCGGCTGAGGCTCGTCCGACGTGGTTTCCCTGAAATAAGCCGGCTGTATGGTGGAGTCCTTGCTTGAAGGAATGTCGACGATACGGAACGAATCGCTCCATTCCACCTTTTCGGTGCTGTCCCATTCAAATTCTTCTTCTGCCTGAGATGTCATGACGATAGCTGATAGTAATACTGCGATATATAAGCGTTTCATGGTTTCAGAATTCGAGGCCGAGGCGGAGGGTGGGCTTTATTTCGACTCCGTGGTAACTTCCGGTGACTTCACCGACAATAATGCCGCCTCCCGGGGCCATGATGTGTTCATACACTGGATAACGGCGCCCGAAGAAAGTCGCTCCGATGGCGAAGTTTATGGCTGTAGTTCGCCCCCAGTTGAATCGATATCCGATTGCTGGTGAAAAGTATAGACCGGCTCCGCGTGTGAAGTTTGCGCCTAATTTCATGTCGGCGAATGGTGTGAATTTTCCGAACTTCAGATCGGCACGAGCGTCGGCAAATACGGGAAATATGCGTTTGGGGCGTCTGTCATCGGGCGCAAGCACGGTCTCATAGCCTATTCCGCCGCCTATAAAGAGCCAGTTATTGAATTGATATCCATGTGTAGTGGAGCCTCCCAGCCAGACATATGAGTCGGTCGCACCGCCGTATAGACTTATGTCGAGATTGAATGTGGCGCTACAGTCTACGAATCCGCGGTAGCCTCGTTCGGGCTGGCGGCCGTTACAGATCAGACAGAGTGTCAGAAACAGAAAGGAGAGAAGTTTTCGTGTCATCAGAATTCGAGGGACAGGCGCACGTTAAACTGGCGCCGCGTTAGGTAATTTGGTACGGCATACTGGATGTCGTTGATGTCGGTGACCCAGTAATAGCTGCTGACATTGCTGATGTCGAGGAGATTGAATACGTCTAGACCCAGCCATATGCTCTTGAAATGACGCAGAAATCCCTGTCGGGGCTCACCTTCGGCGCGGGGGGAGAGTAGGGCATATTGTAATCCGATGTCGAGGCGTTTATAGGCCGGTGCGCGGAAATATCCCTTGTCGAAACTGCCGCGTGGAGCCGAGAATGGCAGCCCGTCGTTGAGGATGCCGCGGAGATTGAATTTCAGCTTGGGAAATTTCGGGAAATAGTCGGTAAAAAATAGTGCGAGGCTGTAGCGGCGGTCGTTGGGGCGTGGCACGTTCACTCCGTTGAGTTTCTCGTTCGATTTCATGAGCGAGAAGCTGATCCAAGAGTCGGAACCGGGTACGAACTGGCCGAAAAGCTTGAAGTCGATACCTGCGGCATATCCGCTGGTAAGATTGCGGCCGGCGTAGACAAGCTTGAGGTTGTCGACCTCGTAGGGTATAAGATTTCCGAGGGCCTTGTAGTATGCCTCGCCCGAGATCTTGAACGGACGGTTGAAAGCACGGAATGTATAATCGACACCGAATATGAGCTGAAAGGAGCGCTGCGATTTTATGTCGGAGTTAAGCCCGATGACGACGTTTCCGTCGGCATCCGCAGCCGGAAGCCTGAATTCCTTGAAGAAGGGCGACTGATAGTACAGTCCTGTGGCGAAGCGCAGTGCGAGGCGGGGATTGCGCGCAGGCACGAAGCCGACACTTGCACGCGGGCTTATGAGCGTTTCCTTGTTGAAATCCCAGTATGACAGACGCAGGCCTGCATTGATATTGAAATAACCAGCGCCGGTCTCGAGGCGGTAGGTGTCGTTGACATATGCTGCGAAGCGGTTGGTCGAAAGGTCGTTGTGCGAACTGAGATTGTATATTACTTTCACTGCATCCGGATCGGCCGGAAGAGAGAAGCCAGCTGAATCGCGGAGTTCCCATTCGCGCGAGCGGTCGTAGAGTGTTTCGTGCTTGAAGTCGATTCCGTAATTCAGGTTATGGCGGTGCAGGCCGGTAGCACCTTTGAGGGCTATGTTGAATACCGATGCTTTGAAACGGTTGCGGGCATGTTCGTGATAGCGGCCAACGCCAAGCTCGCCGCCTATACCGCCGCTGTCGCCCGAGCCTGATGTTCCGGCCTGGTCGAGCCAGTATTCTCCCGATATATCGTAGCTTACAAGTTCGTTTGTGAAGAATCCTCCGGCCTGCAGGGCGAATTCGGCTTTTTTCGACGGCCTGAACATGAGAGTTGCGGCTCCGAAGTATGTCTCGAAGCGGTCTTTTTCCATGCCGTCGAAATATACCGTAAATTCTTTGGCGTCGGTCGAAGTGCCGAATTTTGTACTGCGGTTGTGGGGAATGAATTTATAGTTGTTGACGGCGACATTGCCTAATAGCGAGACCGACCACTTCTCGCCGAGTTTCAGATTCATGCTTGTCTGATAGTCGAAGAAGCGGGGATCGTACTCCCCCTTGTCGTCGAGCGAGCCGAGAAGCGACGAATTCTGTTTATAGCGGATGCCGTGCAGCTGCGAGAATATCTTCGAACTTGTTCCGACAGCCGCCGAGGCACCCATGAGCGAGGCCGATACCGAGCCTTCGAAAGCCTCGGGCTGACGGTATGTGATGTCGAGTACGGAGCTCATGCGGTCGGCATACTGGGCCGGAAAGCCGCCAGTAGAGAAGCCGATGGCGCCGACCATATCGGGGTTGACAATGCTCAGACCTTCCTGCTGTCCCGACGATATGAGTTGGGGACGATAGACCTCGATTCCGTTTATATATACGCTGTTTTCGTCGTAAGAACCTCCGCGCACGCTGTACTGGCTGCTCATTTCGTTGCTTGAACTTACACCGGCCATGGTGCTGATAAGGGCCTCGACACTGCCGCCGGTCACGTCGGGCGCGAGGCGGTAGTTGCCGTTGTCGATCTTCTGCATGCCCGAAGTCTGCTTCTGATAGTCGGTGACTTCGACTCCTCCGAGAGCATAGCTGGCCGGAGTCATTTTGACGTTGACGGTCACTTCACCCGAAGCGTCGATGAGACGCCGTTTACTTTCCTCGAAACCTATGCAGGTGAAAACCACGCGTATGGTGTCGGCTTCGGGTGCGGTAAGCGTGTATTTGCCTCCGGCGCCGGTAATAGTGCCGATGGCAGTACCCTGCACTTTGACGGTGACGAATTCGAGTCCTTCGTTCTGGTCATCGGTCACAATGCCGCTGATCTTCACCGGGCCTTTGGCCGCAGTGGTGAAAATTACGAGCAGAGATATGATGATAAAGATGGTATATCGCTTCATTATTCTTTTAACGGACATACCGTCAAAAAATTGCCTTATGGCAGCAGTTCGACCAGTGGCTGACTGCGCATGCCGTCGGGAAACGATATACGGACGGTGCCTCCGTGATAAGGTGTGGCGGCTGTCTCGCGTTCGAAAGGAGTGATGGCTATGTGCCACTGTCCGTCGCTGTCGGGTTCGGCCTCTACGATCGAGAGCGGATATGTCTTACCGAGATATTCGACGCGCCGGCCGAGCATGCGGACCGGGTTCATGATGCTATTGAATCGGTTTCGGCCTCTTTCTGTTCGGAGGGAAGGGGCGTGTCGATGACTTCTCCGAGTTTTTTGAAAGTGCGGATATTGTAGCGGTTCGGCGCAACGTCGTGGTTCACGCGTTTACGGATCATCTCCATACTGTCGGTACGCAACGATGTGCCGGGGCGGCTTACCCCATCGATAAAGCCGAAAATGCGGTTTGCCGTCAGGGTCGAATCGGTGTTAAACACGATCTCGTTCCAGCCGTCGGCCGAGAAATTTTTGGTTGCGATTTCGACCGTGCCGTCGGTATACTCGGCCACGATGGTGAAGCAGAGATTTTCGGTATTGTTGAAGAACTTGGCTCGCCATGTATAGCTGTCGCCCCGTTCCCAGTTTTCGTCGTTGGAGAAGGAGAATGTGGCCATACGCGACGGCATTAGCTCGTTGAAGGTGATGAAGCGTGCGTTGGGCCACACATCGACCGAGTCGCCGGCGATGGAAAGCGCAGCTTCGGCAGCTATGCGGTTGCCTGTCTCTATGAGACGGTGGTCGAGGATCTCGATGGTCTTGTCGTAGACCTCCATGTATTCGGACATGTGCCGCCCGTACCAGGCGAAAGAACTGTCGACTTCCTCGGGTGTCACCCCGTGGCGCGCATAGACGCTCTGCTTATACAGCTGGCGGAGTGAATCGTTATAGAATTCGCCACGGTTCATGTCGACAACGGCCTCTCCGATATGAAAATCGGCAAGGAGTTCGGCCATGCGGTCGGGCGGAATGACCCCTCCCGGCACTTTGGAACAGGCACAGACAAGCAGACCGAGCGCTATGGCTCCGAGTTCATTTTTTAGCCTTGACCTCGACATCATAGCGGGCGTAGTCGGAACTTAGATACTTGGTGTAGAAGAATATGATCATCGCCATTCCGACTGTTATGGCGGAATCGGCAATGTTGAATACAGGATCGAAGAACGAAAATTCGCTGCCTCCGACAACGGGAACCCACTGGGGCCAGTTGAAAGAGAACAGTGGGAAGTAGAGCATATCGACCACCAGCCCGTGGAACAGACCTCCGTATCCTTCTCCCCAGGGTACGAATTCGGCTGTCACAGGGGGATAGGGATTGGTGAAGATCTCTCCGTAAAACACGCAGTCGATGATATTGCCCAAGGCTCCGGCGGCGACAAGCGATACGGCGGTCATGTAACCGGCCGAGACTTTGGCAACCCGGGCTATGCGTACAAGATACCAGGCGAGGAATCCCACAAGCACAATGCGGAAAAATGTGAGGAACAGCTTGCTGCCAAGCTCTATGCCGAACGCCATGCCGTTGTTCTGAATGAAACGGAGATGAAAAAACGGCAGAACCTCGACGTCTTCGCCGAGGTAGAAGTGAGTCTTTACATAGCATTTCACCACCTGATCGACGATTATGATAATCGCGGCGGTGAGAGCGCCGAGCCAAGCCAGACGCCTTGTCTTGGATATTTCCATCAATGGTCGGGATTGTTTTTGGCTTCCACACAGAGGGTGGCATGCGGAACGGCGCGCAGGCGTTCCTTGGGTATCAGTTTGCCGGTGGCGCGGCAGATGCCGTAGGTTTTGTTGTCGATACGCACGAGCGCGGCGCGCAGATGGTTGATGAACTGGCGCTGACGTTCGGCCAGGCGTGCGTTGGCTTCGCGTTCGAGCACATTGGCTCCTTCCTCGAGGGTCTTGAAGGTCGGCGAAGTGTCGGCGGTATCGTTTCCGTCGGTATTTCGCAGGCTCTGGCACAGCTCTTCGTAGAGTGCTGTGGCGTTCTCGATCTTGGTGAGTATGATCTGGCGGAATTCTTCGAGTTCTTCGTCGGAATACCGTAACTGGTCGCTCATTGTCTTTAAGTTTTTTAGCGGGTTGATGACATATTAAGTTTAAGAAGTTAAGATAATGGCTCTTTCAGGCAGAACCATTATCTTAACTTTGTCAACTTATTGCTTTTTAAACCCCGCGGGTCATGATAATGTTATGACTGCGCCGATCTTGAGGTCGTCGATATCGAAAATCACGAGATTTTCATCGTCGGCACTGTCACTTACGGCAATTGAATCGGCAAGTACCTGTTCGGCGATATAGGCCGAGTAGACCGACAGAACATCATTGAGTTCGGGGCAAGGCAGGAACCGGATGTTGATGTGGTCGGTAATGTCGAAATTCTGCTCCTTGCGGTAGCGCTGCACGCGGTTGATGATGTCGCGCGACAGGCCTTCGCGGAAGAGCTCGGGGCTGATTTCGATGTCAAGAGCCACAGTGAGCGCTCCTTCATTGGCCACAAGCCAGCCGGGAATATCCTCGGATATGACCTTTACATCAGCCAGATCCACGCGGGTGGTCACACCGTCGATGTCAAGGTCGATTGCGCCTTCGCGTTCGAGAGTGCGGATCTGATCGGCTGAGAATGCCTTGATCATGGCGGCTGCCTGCTTCATGAGCTTGCCGAATTTCGGACCGAGTTTCTTGAAATCGGGGTCGACGCGCTTGACGAATACTTCGTTATCGGGCGCTACGACCTGCAGTTCTTTTACATTGACTTCGGTCTTTACAATCTCGGCCACGGCTTCGATGATGGCGGCGGCATGATCGTCGACGGCAGGCACAAGCATCTTTGCCAGAGGCTGGCGTACCTTTATGTTAGCTTTCTTGCGGAGACTGAGCACAAGCGATGTGAGACGCTGTGCTACGTCCATGCGGTGTTCCAGTTCTTCGTCCACGTCGGCTTCGTTGTAGACAGGGAAGTCGGCCAGATGAACCGATTCGGGCGTCTCGTTGAGGTCGCGGAAGAGACGGTCGGCGAAGAAAGGCGCGATCGGAGCCATCAGTCGGGCTACTGTGTCGAGGCAGGTGTAGAGAGTCTGATATGCGGCGATCTTGTCGGTATCGAAGTTTCCTCCCCAGAAACGCTTGCGGCTGAGGCGTACGTACCAGTTGGAGAGGTCGGACTGCACGAAATCACTGATGGCGCGCGCAGCATTGGTGGGCTCGTAGGAGTCGAATGCCTCGGTCACGTTCTTCACAAGGGTATTGAGCACGGAGAGGATCCATCGGTCGAGCTCGTGGCGTTCGGCCACAGGTACCTGAGGTTCTTCACCGGTGAAGCCGTCGACGTTGGCGTACATGGCGAAGAAGTTATAGGTGCTCGAGAGTGTGGCGAAGAATTTGCGGGCTACTTCGACTACACCGTCCGAATCATATTTGAGGTCTATCCAGGGTGCGGTGGTCGAGATCATATACCAGCGCAGGGGATCGGAACCGAATTTTTCGATAGCTTCGAAGGGATCTACGGCGTTGCCCTTGCGTTTGGACATCTTTTCGCCGTTTTTGTCGAGCACGAGACCATTGGATATCACGGTCTTGAAGGCCACATGATCGAACACCATAGTGCCGATGGCATGCAGGGTGAAGAACCAGCCGCGTGTCTGGTCGACACCTTCGGCGATGAAGTCGGCGGGGAATACGGCGCCGTTTTCCACCACTTCCTTGTTTTCGAAGGGGTAGTGCATCTGGGCGTAAGGCATCGAGCCGCTGTCGAACCATACGTCGATGAGGTCGGTTTCGCGATGCATCGGAGCGCCGGATGCCGATACAAGGACTATGTCGTCGACATAGGGGCGGTGGAGATCGATTTTATCGTAGTTTTCTTTTGAGTAGTCGCCGGGAACGAAGCTTTTGTCCTTGAACGGATTGGACTTCATGATACCTGCGGCGACTGATTTCTCTATTTCATTGTAGAGGGTCTCCACGCTGTCAATGCAGATTTCCTCGGCGCCGTTTTCGGTACGCCATATTGGCAGCGGAGTGCCCCAGAAGCGGCTGCGCGACAGGTTCCAGTCCTGAAGATTTTCGAGCCATTTGCCGAAACGGCCGCTTCCTGTGGCGGCGGGTTTCCACTGTATGGTCTCGTTGAGGGCTATCATGCGGTCGCGGGCAGCGGTGGAACGGATAAACCAGCTGTCGAGGGGGTAGTAGAGCACAGGCTTGTCCGTACGCCAGCAGTGGGGATAGTTGTGTGTGTGCTTCTCAATGCGGAACACCTTTCCGGCCTGTTTGAGATACATGCATATTTCCACGTCGAGAGTCTCGTCGCCTTCCTTGGCATCGGGATTATATGCGTTTTTCACATATTTGCCTGCCCAGTCGGCATAGTCGGCGCTCACGCGCTCGGCTACGAAAGCGGGGTCAAGGTCTTCGATGCGGTAGAAGCGGCCAGTGAGGTCGACCATAGGACGGAGATTGCCGTCGCGGTCGATGAGGTGGAGCGGCGGAATGCCGTTCTGCTTCGACACACGGAGGTCGTCGGCGCCGAAGGTGCCGGCTATATGTACGATGCCGGTACCATCCTCGGTGGTCACGTAGTCGCCGGGAATGACTCGGAATGCTCCTTCGCCAGGATTGACCCAGGGGATAAGCTGCTCGTAGTTGAGACCGACGAGATCATTGCCGTCGACTGTGGCAACAACCTGCCAGGGCACGAGCTTGTCGCCTGCCTTGTAGTCTTCGAGGGCTATGTCCTTGGCTTTGGCATTGAATATTGAGCCGAGCAGGGCTTCTGCCACAGTTACGGTCACAGGTTCGCCCGAGTAGGGGTTGTATGTGCGGACAATGCAATAGCGTATAGTCGGGCCTACGGCCAATGCGGTGTTGGAAGGCAGAGTCCAGGGGGTGGTGGTCCATGCGAGCATGTATGGCTTACCCCAGCCTTCCATTGCCGGAATAGTATCCTTGAGGGCGAACTGCGCAATGCAGGTAGTGTCCTTGACATCGCGGTAACATCCGGGCTGGTTGAGCTCGTGCGAGCTGAGACCGGTGCCGGCGGCCGGAGAATAGGGTTGTATGGTGTAGCCTTTATAGAGAAGACCTTTTTTGTAGATCTGAGCCAGAAGCCACCACACGCTTTCGATGTAGCGGTTGTCGTAGGTGATATAAGGGTCGTTCATATCCACCCAGTAGCCCATCATGTCGGTTAGGGTCTCCCATTCGCGGGTGTATTTCATCACCTCGCGGCGGCAGGCGGCGTTGTATTCGTCGACGCTGATTGTCTTGCCGATATCTTCCTTGGTGATTCCAAGGGAGCGCTCCACGCCGAGTTCGACAGGCAGTCCGTGGGTGTCCCAGCCCGCTTTGCGCTTCACATGGAAGCCTTTCATTGTCTTATAGCGGCAGAAGAGGTCTTTGATGGTACGGGCCATCACATGGTGTATGCCCGGCATGCCGTTGGCCGACGGCGGCCCCTCGAAGAATACGAAGGAAGGCGCTCCCTCGCGCAGAGCCACACTGCGGCCGAAGAGATCGGCCTCGCGCCAGCGCCCGAGCATTTCCTTGTTTATGTCCGAGAGGTTGAACGATGTATATTCTTTGAATTTTTTCATTTCGCGAAAATGATGTGACGATATATTGAAAGGAGAGAAACCGGATTCGATTAAACTCTAAACGCCGATCTGTCCGACAGATTGACACTTAAAGCGCAAAGGGTGTGCCGGCCACAATCGGCGGACACACCCTTCGGGTATTTTGCTGTGCAGATATTATTCTGCTGCAGGAGCTTCAGCTTCGCCCTCGCTTTCGGCGGGAGCTTCGGCGGCTGCGGCTGCAGCTGCTGCTTCGGCTTTCTTCTTGGCTACGGCTTCTGCCTTTGCCTTGTTCTTGGCAGTTTCGGCTTCAAGACGCTCTTTGGCAGCTTCCTGAGCTTTGGTTGCCATGCTGGTCTTCTGCGAAGCTACCTTCGCATCTTTTTTAGCCTTCCAGGCTGCGAAACGACGCTCGGCTTCTGCCTGATCGAATGCGCCCTTGGCTACGCCACCCATGAGGTGCTTCATAAGAAGTACGCCTTCATTGCTGAGGATAGCGCGTACGGTATCGGTGGGTTCAGCACCGACGGTCACCCAATACAAAGCCCGTTCGAAGTTAAGAGTAATTGTAGCAGGATTAGTGTTCGGATTATAGGAACCTATCCTTTCAATAAATCTACCATCTCGTGGTGCCCTGCTATCGGCGATGACAATAGGATAGAACGCATAGTTCTTGCGACCATGACGTTGTAATCTAATTTTTGTTGCCATTTAATTTTGTTTGTAATATGGTTTTGTACTGTTTAGCGGCGCAAAGGTACGATTTTTCCTCCACATTTCCAAATCTTTTTTGCATTCGGAAATCGCGGAGGGAAAAAATGAATAAAGAGATGTCAGCGGAGGGCGGTGTAGAGGGTGTAGACGAGGGCGGCGAGTGTGGCGCCGGCGATGGGGCCGAGGAGGGGTATCCAGGCGTAGGCCCAGCTGCTGTTGCCTTTGCCTCTGATTGGCAGGAGGGTGTGGGCGAGGCGCGGGCCGAGGTCGCGGGCCGGATTTATGGCATAGCCCGTGGTGCCGCCAAGAGACATGCCTATCACCACAACGAGGAGGGCGACCGGGAGCGCTCCGATAGAGCCGAGGCCGACTTCGGCAGTATTCCCCTTTTCGGCAAGGAAGAGTATGACGAGAATCAGTATGAAGGTGCCGATGACTTCGGATATGAAATTGCGGAAACCGTTTTTGATGGCCGGAATGGTGGCGAACACACCGAGCTTGGTATCGTGGCCTTCTGTGGCGTCGAAGTGGTCTTTATAGAACAGATATACAGTGGCGCCTCCGAGAAACGCGCCGATGAACTGCGAAACGATATATGGCGCGACCATCGCCCATCCGAATTTGCCTGCCATGGCGAGTCCTATGGACACAGCCGGATTGAGGTGTGCGCCGGTATAAGGGCCGGCGATGAACACTCCGCACATCACAGCCAGACCCCAGGCTATGGTGACAACGATCCAGCCGGCTCCGTTGCCTTTCGATTTTTCGAGTGTCGTACAGGCCACGACGCCGCAGCCGAGGAGTATCATGACGAATGTGCCGAGAAACTCAAAGAAGCATTGTATTGTAAAGGAGATTTCGGGATTTTCCATGGTGCCGGGTTAATCTGTTAAACATCTGCGTACGGCATCATGCCATCCGTCGAGCTGGGCGGCGACGTGTTCCGGTGTGTCATCGGGAGTGAAGCTTCGTTCCAGCTGCCACTGCGAATGGAGCTGTTCGATGCTGTCCCAGTATCCTACGGCGAGCCCGGCGAAATATGCGGCTCCCAGGGCTGTTGTTTCTGTCACTCGCGGACGCAGCACTTCTGTGTCGAGGAGATTGCTCTGGAACTGCATGAGCAGGTTGTTGCGTGAGGCCCCGCCGTCCACTTTGAGTTCGACAATGTTAAGACCCGAATCCAGTTCCATGGCTTTCACGATATCGTAGATCTGATAGGCGATTCCTTCGAGAGCGGCACGGGCGATATGGGCCGATGTGGTGCCGCGCGATATACCGGAAATAAGGCCGCGCGCGTACTGGTCCCAGTAGGGCGCGCCGAGGCCGGTCATGGCGGGTACGAAGTATACGCCTCCGGAATCGGCTACAGATGCGGCGAGAGCCTCGACTTCGGACGACGACGATATGCAGCGGAGGCTGTCGCGCAGCCACTGCACCACCGAACCGCCTACGAATACAGATCCTTCGAGGGCATAGGTCACTTCGTCGCCTATCTTCCATGCGATGGTCGAGAGCAGGCGGTTTTTCGACACGATGGGTTTTGATCCGGAGTTCATCAGCAGGAAGCATCCGGTACCGTATGTATTTTTTACAGCGCCCGGCTTTATGCACATCTGGCCAAAGAGAGCGGCCTGCTGATCGCCTGCCACACCTGCGATGGGTACTTCATGCGCGAAGATGGTGGTTGTGGTATGTCCCATCACACAGCTGCTCGGCTTCACTTCGGGCAGCATTGATTCGGGAATGTCGAACAGGTGGAGAAGGTCTTTGTCCCATTCGAGGGTGTGGATATTGAAAAGCATGGTGCGCGAGGCATTCGTCACGTCGGTGACATGCACGGTGTTGCGGGTGAGGCACGATATGAGCCAGGTGTCGACAGTGCCGAATTTCAGCCGGCCGGCTTCTGCGCGTTCGCGGGCTCCCGGCACATTGTCGAGAATCCATTTTATTTTGGTAGCCGAGAAATATGCGTCGATAATAAGCCCGGTTTTCTCTTTTATCATCTCGGCATGGCCGGCCTCGCGGAGTGAATCGCAGTATTCCGAGGTACGCCTGTCCTGCCATACGATTGCGTTGTACACCGGTTCGCCGGTTTCGGCATCCCACACTATGGTGGTTTCGCGTTGGTTGGTTATTCCAATGGCTGCTATGTTATGGCCGTTTATTCCTATTCGTGATATGGCCTCTGCAATCACGGACGCCTGAGAGCCCCATATCTGGAACGGATCGTGCTCCACCCAGCCCGGCCGGGGAAATATCTGCGGGAATTCGTGCTGTGCTACGGAGCGTATGTTGCCGTCGTGGTCGAAAACTATGGCACGGCTGCTTGTGGTGCCTTGATCGAGAGAAAGGATGAATTTTTCCATGGACGTTTATAGGTCGTTAAAGAGAGTGGTAGATAACCATAGACTCTTGGCTAATATATAGGCAAAGATATGCAATTAATTCTGAAAAAGAATCATCGGGGAGATGTTTATGTCGAAATGTTTTACATAATATGAATGATGAACGCGACAGACATAAGAAGTGTTATAGAGTATAGCGAATTCTGAAGTATGGAAGGACGATTGATACGACGGGTACGCCGATGGGCGCGTTTCCGATGGCCCGATGCCGACCGGAGGCGATTGTCGTATCGTTTCGGGAAGTTCATGCGGGTCGTTGGCGGGACAATGTCGGTTCTTGTGTTTGTGGCATCGGTAGCAGCTTTGAGCGCATTGATAATTTATGGCGGTTTCGATGCTGGATCGGTAAGTCGTAAAGTACTGAGACGCATTCTCGGTGTTTCTCAGACAATATTTCTCATATCGATAATCTTCAATCTCGTATTCCGTTTCAAGGAGTCCTTTAGGTCGAGTCATATCATAAAGCGCATAGCCGATTTGGCCATGTTGCTCACTCTTGTGCCTCTGATATGGCCTCACGGATCAGGTCTGCCCGGCGAGTTGCTGCATTTTCTACACAACCGTTACTTCGTCTATGGCGTTCTTGGCCTATATTCCATGGCCGAGATATGCTACGGAATAATGTTCCTGCTTTCCAGGCGTACCAATCCTTCGCTGATCCTGTCGGGCAGTTTTCTTTTTTTCATTTTCATAGGCTCGTTCGTGCTTGCGATGCCGAGATGTACGGTCACATCTGTCTCTTATGTCGACTCTCTGTTTATGGCGGCGAGTGCAGTCAGTATGACAGGGCTTACAACCGTGGATCTTGCCACGACATATACACCATTGGGCTGGCTCGTGATCGCAGTCCTGATGCAGATCGGCGCTTTGGGCGTACTTACATTCACCAGTTTTTTCGCCATATTCTTCAGCGGCCGCGCCAGCATCTACAATCAGCTGCTCATCCGCGATTTTGTCTATTCAAAAAGCATGAGCAAGCTGGCACCCGTTATTCTGTATATACTTCTGTTCACACTTGCGGTTGAGGTTATAGGTGCGGTGGCAGTGTATTTCGCTATCCCCGACGGTATGTTCGCGCAGACGAGAGAAAAGGTGATTTTTGCGGCATTCCACTCAGTGTCGGGTTTCTGTAACGGCGGTTTCACCACTCTGCGCGACGGTCTTCAGACACCGGCGCTGCTGCATTCCGACGGCTCTATATATATAGTGATGACTGTGCTTATACTCGCCGGAGGCATAGGGTTTCCTAATCTTGTCAATTTCAAGGATGCTGCCGTGGAATATTTCCGTAGGCTTAAGTGTCGCCAGACAGGTGTGCGGCGCACCAACCGACGTCAGCATATCTTCGATCTCAATACCAAGCTTGTGCTCGTGGCTACCGGCATACTCTTTTTGGGTGGTGCCGTATGCTTTTTTGTGCTCGAATACGATCACGCTTTGGCCGGCATGCCGCTTGGCAAGAAAATTGTGCAGTCGTTTTTCAACTCAGCCACGCCGCGTACTGCCGGATTTTCGTCGCTGTCGTTGTCGTCGCTGTCGCATACGATGTTCCTGATCATGATGTTTCTCATGTGGGTCGGATGTTCGTCGCAGTCGATGGGCGGAGGTATAAAGGTGAATACCATGATGGCGGTGGTATTCAATCTGCGTTCGATTATCCTGGGTTATAAGGGTGTGCCTGCCATGGGGCGCAACATAGCCCTTCCGTCGGTGAGGCGCGCCAATGCCGTGGTGGCGCTATCGATAGTGGCGGTACTGCTCTATTCGGCGATAATAATGGCCCTGCAGCCCGAACTGTCGTTTTCCGGAGTGCTTTTCGAGTGTTTTTCGGCCATAACTACTGTCGGGCTCTCGCTCGGCACTACGACCGAACTGAATTCTGTATCGAAAATGGTACTTGCTACGGCAATGTTTCTCGGTCGTGTAGGTATTATTTCGGTTTTATGCGGTTTCACAGGCTCGCATCGCGATCCTTCCGATCATCTTCCGACCGATGACATCATCATTAATTAAAAAAATAGGGATTTATGCGTTATCTTATAATAGGACTGGGAATTTATGGTGAGAATCTTGCTCGCGATCTTGCCGATATGGGGCATGAAGTGATAGGTGTCGATATAAACCACAGTCATGTCGATACGGTGAAGGATTACATATCGACCGTATACATTATCGACAGCACTGAGGAGAGTGCTCTGTCGGTGCTTCCGCTTGATAACATAGATCTTGCCATAGTTGCCATAGGCGAGAATTTCGGAGCGAGCATACGCACTGTCGCTCTTCTGAAAAAGGCCGGTGTGAAACATATCTATGCCCGTGCCATCGACAAACTGCACGAATCGATCCTCGAAAGCTTCGATATCGACCGTATCATAACGCCCGAACAGCGGGCTGCCGCCGATCTGACACACGAGATGGAACTCGGCTCGGCCATACGCACTCTTGAGGTAGACGAAGATAGCGTGGTGGCGAGCTTTGCAGCTCCCGCCTTCATTCTTGGGCTGAAATACTCGGAAATCGATTTCGGAGAGCGTTACGGACTGGAGTTTGTAGCGGCCACGCGTCCGGTGGAGAAGCGCAATGTCCTCGGGATAAAGCGTATGGAGCCTGTGGTACTCGATGTTGTGGCCGACCGGGAGCTGACTGTCGGCGAGAGCGATGTCATCACACTTTTCGGAACGAGGAAGCGGCTGCAGCGTTTTTTCGAGGATAAATAGCGGGTCAGAACGGATAGCCGACGGAGAAATGGAAATTTGCGTCGCGGCTCCATTTCGGGTGTATGATAGGCCATGCTTCCTGGCCTCTGGCAGGGTTGTGGGCCTTCAGACCGAGATCGAATCGCAGTAGGAAGTAGGTGAAGTCCATGCGCAGGCCCACGCCGTAGGCTGCGGCGATCTGTTTGTAGAATTTATTGAATTTGAATTCGCCTCCGGGCTGATTCTCGTAGTTGCGTATGGTCCATATGTTGCCGGCATCGATGAATAGAGCACCTTCGAACACCCAGAACAGTTTGGCGCGGTACTCGAGGCTCAGGTCGAGGCGTATGTCGCCGCACTGGTTGATGAAGTCGGTCACCGAGTTGCGGGCGTCGTAGGCTCCCGGGCCGAGAGTGCGTACTCCCCAGCCGCGGACACTGTTGGCGCCTCCGGCATAGAAGCGTTTTTCGAAAGGCACCATGCTGGAGTTGCCGTAAGGTACGGCGATTCCGAAACCTGCATGCGCCGAGATGGCGTTGCGGGAGTTGAAATTGCGTGTGTAGGTATAGTCGATCTCGCCTTTGACGTATTGTGCGTACTGGATACCGAGAAGTTTGTATACCCCCTCGGAGCGCTTTTGTCCGACGAGGCTCGAAATGGCGTAGAGCAGGTTACCGGCGGTCTCGCCAGATACGCGCAGACTTGTCACATAGGGCTGGACGGAGAATGCGTTTGTTGTCGCAGTGGCCACACGGCGGTTGGTATGGCTATACGTGTAGCCGAGTCTCACTATGAAGTGGTCTTCATAGCTGTATCGCAGCAAGGGATTTGTCGGAGCTATCTGGTCGATGAAATTGATGGTTGAGCGGGGCAGACGTACATAATTTATGTCGATGAGGTCGAAAGTCTGGCGGCGCAGTTCGTCGGAACGTTGCTGCTGCCACTTCCATTTCCAGGCCGCACCGGCAATGATACGGGTGTATTCGGGCCTCTCCTGATAGTTGAATGATACCGCGAATTCTGTAGATGCGAGGAATCTCTGTTTAATCCTTTTGGAGAGGAAGGGACATTCGAACTGCGGGAAAGTTATGCCGACCTCGGCGGCATATTCAGTGTAGCGCTTGTTGACCAGACCGTCGAAGTTTCCCGAAAGACTTTCGTATGATGCCCTTAGTTTCGTGGTGAGTGTTTCCGACCCTTTGGCAAGGTTACGGTGCTGATATGTGAGGCCCAGGCCGAATCCGAGGTCGCCCTCGCTGTTGGTGCCTTCGAGTTCAGCGGTGATACCCTGTTTTTTATTTCGCGACAGGTGAATGTAGGCGTCAAGCAGACCGGTAGTGCCCTGACGGCCTGCCGCTTCCATTTCTATATTGATGAACTTGACTATCGACAGTCGGCCGAGTGCCTCGTAGGTTCGCTCTACGGCCCGGGCACTGTATTCGCTTCCCGGTTCGATATAGCACATGTCGTCGAGCAGTTGCGGGCGCAGGTAGCGGTCATCACCGTAGACGAAAGTCTTGCCGTGATATTCTACCGTATCGGTAAGATTGCCGATTCCGCCTTCGCCTTCTACCAGAAAGACTACCCGGTGGAATTCATATCGGTGATGGCCCGGATCCACGTTAAGAAGGCTGTCGGCGAGTGCTCCGAGTCTTGTGCGCGAGCCCTGTCCGGATTCCGAGCGGGAGGCCGACGGCGATCGCAGATTCAGTATCAGGGCTACGTCTTTGCTTCCGGCTATGGTGTCGGCGGTATAGTTGATAAATTCGCGGTTGAACTCGAAATATCCTGCGTTGCGGAGTATCGAGGCGATGCGAGTCCGCTCGTTATCGAGCATCGTACGGTCGAGGGGCATGCCGGTGTGTATCTCCGATATGGAAGTGTCGGCGAGCACGATGTGTCTAACGGCCGGATCTTCGATGTTGTAGTCGATTTTCGATATGCGGTGTGGTTTGCCTGCATCGATCAGGAAGCGTACCTCCATGCGTTTTTTTTCGGTGGAGCCGATTGTGTCCGCTGTGACTGTAGCATCGAGGTAGCCGCGGTTGACAAGTGCCTGCACAAGCTGTCGGCGCGAGGCTTCGGTAAGTTCGGGATCATATATGACCGGAGCCTGTCCCACACGCCTGAGCCAGCGGTTGTACCAGCGGGTTGTGTCGGCCCCCGAAAGATTGTAGGTTGCCAGCTGCAACTTGGCGAATCCGAGCACTTTATGGTTTGGCGACTGACGCAGGAAGTTCACGAGTTCCTCGGTATCGACTTTTGTGTCGTCGCCGACAGTCTCGATCTTTACCTTGTCGAGAAGATATTCACCTTGCGGCACGTGCTTGACGGGACTGCAGGAAACTGCGGCCATCGACAGAACGCCAATAATCCAGTAGAGTAGAAATGAGCGTCGCGCTCTCATGTCATGCTTTTGTCGGAATTGTGAATACGAATTTCGCGCCGCCTTTATATGTCGGATCGACTTTAAGGGTCCCTTTGAGAAGTCCTGCGATAAGGCGTGAGATGTAGAGACCGAGGCCGCAGCCCGATACTGTATGGTCGAGGCGTCTGAACCGGTCGAAGATAGCTTCCTCCTGACCGTCGGGAATTCCTTGTCCCTCGTCGGTCACTGTAAACGTTATCAGATTTTTTTCCTCATCAAGATGATAGGAGAGGTTTATAGTTCCGTCATCGGAAAATTTTACGGCGTTAGTCAGCATATTTGTCAGAACTTGCCCGACACGCTGTCCGTCGGTATCTATCATTATGTCGTCGCCGCCTTCGGGACGGAAAACGAAATCGAGGCCCTCTTTGTCTGGACGGCCGCATTCGAACACGCTGTCGATAGCAAGACGGCAAATATTGTTTACCGATGTGGGGCGAATTTCAAGCGACATCTGGCCGTTTTCGAGGCTGTCGGTGTCGAGAACATCATTGACGAGCCTCATCACCAGGCGTACATTCAGGTTTATAATGGAGGCGAAACGATCGAGGTATGCGTGCTGGCTTTCAGGTATGCAGTCGGCGATGAGCTGGGCATATTCCGAAATTGCTGCAAGAGGCACTTTTACCTCATGGCTCATATTGTTGATAAACTCTGTTTTGCGACGGTCGGCGGCGCGTGCCTGGTCGCGCAGAACAGCCAGTTCATCGCGTGCTTCTTTAAGTTCGTCGCGTTCTTTACGGAGAGAGTCGTTGGAGCGGCTGAGACGAGTCGCGAGTTTTCGTTTTCGGCGATTCTGCCTGAAGAGCATTATAGTGAGAATGGTCAGTATCACTATAGCACACAGACCTATAGCAAGGAGGGCCGAACGTGCTCTCAGAGCCACCCTGTGGCTGTCGGCCTGGAGTTGTGAATTGCGTTCGAGAAGATCGTTGAGGTCGTATACCAGTCTCAGCTCGCGCGAGCGTTCCTGCCGTTTACGCTCGAGCCGTTTGTCGAATTCGTCGTCGAGCATGAGTGATGTTGCGAGAAGGGTTTCGGTGTCATCGGTTTTCAGGGCGGCTTCCTTGAGCATTTTCAGCAGCGAAAGGCGTATGGAGGCATGTATAGGAGCGTTTATCTGGCGTTTTAGCATCGTTTTAGCCCGCTGATAGTCGCCGGTCGACATGGCATAATATATGTTGGCGCGTTCGTTGTTTCCCAAGTCGTAGGCTATGTTGGGATTGAGGTCGGCAAGGAGCAGGGTCTTGCCGTACAGACTCTCGACTTCGTCTTTACTGAGGATGGGATAGCACCCGAGCATGCGGCGGTAGACACTGTAGCGGTAAACAGGAGCGTTGTAATAATTGCGGCCGCTCTCCTCGTAGCTGACTTCCAGGCTGTCGAGCTCGTGGAGCATGCGCATGTCGGTCTCCATGACACGGCGGTAGTTTTCGTTTTCGAAAAAGATCGGCGCGGCGCGGTTATAGACCAGGCGCCGGACGGCACCGTCCGGAAGATTCATCGATTCAATCTGGTCGTAAAGTCTGTCGATATACTTTTCGAGGAGTTCGCCGCGTGTTTCCTTGCCAAGATAGCGGCATACGGCATATAGGAGAAGTGTCTTTTCGTAGCCGTCCGAAGCAGGCTCGCTTGAGAACCGGCGTACATAGTCGAGCAGGAGTTCATTGTCGTCTTGATTCTGTTCGTTATAGAGCAAATTGTCTATTCCGATCATATCGACGAAGAGTTTTGTCGATTTTTTTTCAGGAGAATCATCGATTCCTGCGATCTCGCTCTTTACATATGTAAGTACCGAATCGTCTTTCCATTCGAGGTTGGCGATGTGGCGCAGCATATCGAGGCATGTACGGTCGTCCTGTGCCTGTTTGGCGGTAAGATACAGCTGGTGTGCGATTTTTTTGCGTGCTGGACCGTACGACATGTCGAACATGCTGTAGAGGGGTGATATGCTGTCGTGTGCGTTGGCGGCTATCGACAATTGTCCGAGCAGACTGTCGGTTACCGCCGCGCGCGTGTCGGCCGCCGTAGCGCCTGTGCAGGCGTAAAGCAAGAAAATGAAAACAGCGGTGAACCGCATTATATGACTGGACATTTTTAGTTTGTTTATCAATTGTTCCGCGGGCCGTTACGAAGCCGCAGAAACCGGGGTGATTCTGCAAAAGTACACAAAATAGTGCATAAGTCGATGTGGAAAGGGCATAAAAAAAGTCCTTACGCATTTCAACAACGTGTAAAGACCTAAGCCATTAGGCGGTTTGTGATTCAAGTAGGATCCGAAGGAGCAAGTATCGGAAGCTCGCATCGGATGTCCTGTGTAGTGATTATATCATACTTACTTACTCTGTTCACACCTTTTACCACACAGCGGCCCACTGTCATCACGACGTTGGTATATGGCGGTCGCCTTAAGCTTAGATATTGAAATACTTTGTAAATAACGGTCTAAGACAAAGGCAGGTGTTTGTGACTGCAAAGTTAAAAACTTTTTTTCATTCTTCAAAAAATTTTTTATCAGTCGAGATCAAGGAAGAAGCGGGGTATGTTGCAGAGGAAGACCGACTGATCGTCGAGAATGGCCTTGTTGGCTCTCAGAGCGGCAAGAGAAATGTCTCCTACGGTATAGCAGCCATCGGCCGAAATATAGCGTTCGGTAATGTTTTCGAATTCAATGCCTTCAGGAAGTGTCGGGCCGGGATGACGCAGATAGACGCGGAGGGTGACATCGTCGGTGTATACCGGCCGACCCGCATAGCTCATTTTCTTGTATTCGTAACGGTAGTCGTGGTGCCGTGCCGTGACATCGCTGAGAATCGACGAGGCTGTAGGGAGGCTGCCGGCACCCTTTCCGAACATGAACTGGCGGTCGTAGCATTCGCCGCGTATGACGACGCCGTTGTATTCGTCGTCGACACTGTAGATGTATTTGCCGGGAGCTACGAATTCGGGCATTACGAAGAGTGTGAACCGTCCTTCGTCGAGTTTCACCACCTGGGCCACAAGTTTTATCTTCACTCCTTTTTCGCGGGCATAGCGGATATCGAAGTCGGAGATTGTGGCGATTCCATAGGCGAAGACATCTTCGGGCTTTACATAGACCCCGAGGGCGTGAATGGTGATTATAACAAGTTTGAAGAGGGAGTCGAAACCCTTGATGTCGAAGCTCGGATCTGCTTCGGCGAATCCGAGGCGCTGGGCTTTCGCAAGTGCATCGGCGTAATTTTCCCCGTGGTCGAAGACCCGTGAGAGAATGTAGTTCGACGAGCCGTTGAGTATGCCTTTTACCTCAAGGAGAAGGTCGTTGTCGTAATATTCTTCGAGATTGCGTATCACTGGAATTGATCCGCAGGCGGAGGCGTCGTAGAGCAGGGCGGTGTTGTTGGCGTGTTGCAATTTTATGAGTTCCGGCAGATGGCGGGCTATCATGGCCTTGTTGCCGCTTACGACAGGGATGCCTCGCCGAAGGGCTCCGGTGACAATGGCATAAGAGGCTTCGGCATTGTCGACAACCTCGACAATAAGGTCTATTTCTGGATCGTCGAGAATATCGGCTGCATTGTCGGTGAGCATGCCGTCTGGCAGTTCGACAGAACGTTTTTTAGCGAGAGAGTGTACGCAGATGCGGCGTATGGAGGCGTGGGCGTTGCGTGCGCTTCCGAGGACTTTGTAGATGCCTGTTCCGACGGTGCCGAAGCCGAACAGGCCTATATTGAGGTCTTTCATAAATTTTGTAACAGAGGGTCGTGTTGATTAAGAATAGCGTTGAGCTGTTCGTGCTCCACCAGAAAGCCGTCGTGTCCGAAGGCTGATTCTATCTCATGATATTCCGCGGAGGGAAGCAGAGCTGCGAGCTCACGCATTTCGGGGGGAGTGAAGACTATGTCGGTACTTATGCCGATAACAAGAGCCGGCATGACGAGGCGTCCGAGTGCAGCGCGGAGGCCGCCGCGGCCGCGGCCGACATCGTGGGTGTCGAAGGCATCGAGAATTTTGACATAGGAATAGGCGTTGAACCGACGGCTCAGTTTAGTGCCCTGATAGCGCTGATATGAGCATGCGCGGTGTGTGCGGACGGGAGCGTCGGTCTCTGCCGGAGGATTTTGCTGGGTGCGGTTGTAGCCTTCCGGACCTCGGTAGGTGAGAAGGCCTATGGCACGGGCTGCCTCAAGGCCGGCGGATCCTGCATCCGGACGCCGTTCGCCGTATGTTGCGTCAGCGTATATGGCCATGCGCTGGGTCTCGTCGACGGCTATGCACCATGGAGAGGCTTTGGCGTCGGTGGCTATGAGGACGAGGCGCCCGAAGCGCCCGGGTTCGGCCACGGCCCATTCGAGCGCCTGAAATCCGCCGACGGAACTGCCGACGAGGGTGCCGATATGCTGCAATCCGAGATGATCGGCCAGGAGGGCGTGGGCGCGCGCCATATCGCGTATGGTCAGATCGGGAAAATCATTGTAGTATGGCTCGCCGGTCGAGGGGTTGATGCTTGTCGGACCTGTCGAACCGTAACAAGAACCGATGATGTTGGCGCAGACTGTGAAATGTACGGCAGGATCGAGAAATCCGCCTTCAACCACCGTGCCGGGCCACCAGTCGGCTACGTCGCTGTTGGCGGTCAGGGCATGACAGACCCACACGGCATTGTCTGCCGCGGGGTCGTAAGTGCCGAAAGTGTGGTAGGCGATTTCGAGTCCGTGGAGCACGGCGCCGCTTTCGAGAGCGAAATCTGCTGTATGTCGGTAGATTTTCAGCATAGTCCTGCGGCGTGGAATGCCTGTTCGAAATCGGCGATGATATCGGCGGGATCTTCGAGACCGGCCGATATGCGGAGCAATGTCGGTGTGACGCCGGCTTTCTTCAGATCGGCTTCGGAGAGCTGTTTGTGTGTGGTCGAGGCAGGATGCGTGACTACGGTGATGGAGTCGCCGATCATGGTCATATGAGCGGCGAGCTGCAGTGCTTCCACAAATTTGACAGTGCTTTCGAGCGAGCCTTTCAGTTCGGCATTGAGTACGGCGCCTCCTCCGAAACGGAAATATTTTTCTGCGTTGGCATGCCAGGGGTGATCTTCGAAGCCTACATAGGCAACGTTTTCCACGGCTTCGTGTCCGCGGAGGAATTCGGCCAGACGGCGTGTGGCCTCTACCTGATGGCGCACACGCAGCGACAGGGTCTCGAGGCCGATCATCATCAGATAGCTGTCGAAAGCCGACGGACAAGTGCCGAGATCGCGGAGGCCGTCGACACGGCATTTGGCGATAAAAGCAGCGTTGCCGAAAGCATCGCACATATTGAGGCCGTGGTATCCTTCCGAAGGGCCGTCGATCTCAGGGAAGCGGCCGTTGCGCCAGTTGAAATTGCCTCCGTCTACGATAATGCCTCCCATGGCTGTGCCGTGGCCGTTGATCCATTTTGTGGCCGAGTCGACGATGATGTTGGCACCCCATTCGAAAGGATTGCACAGGTATCCGCATGCGCCAAAGGTGTTGTCGACAATGAAGGGAACGCCTTTTTCGGCTGTTACGGCAGCAATGGCTGCCAGATCAGGTACTGCGCATGTGGGATTGCCCATGCTTTCGGCGAAGACGGCGCGCGTACGGTCGTCGATGAGTGCGCCGATGGCTTCCGCGGTTGCCTCGGGAGCAATTTTCACTTCAATGCCGAGGCGGGGCAGTGTATGGCGGAAGAGATTGTATGTGCCTCCGTAGAGGAATGGCGACGCCACTATGTTGTCGCCTTTGGAGGCAAGCATTGTCACAGCCACGAGTGTGGCGGCCATGCCCGATGAGGTGGCTACGGCTCCGACGCCGCCGTAGAGAGCAGCCACGCGCTCTTCATAAGCGGAGTTGGTCGGGTTCTGAAGACGGGTATATATGTTGCCCGGTTGGGTGAGCTCGAAGAGATCAGCGGCATATTCGCATGTCGGGAAGCGATATGCGGCGGTAGGATAGATGGCGTTTCCGCGCGAGCAGGTTGCATCGTCGCGGTTGAGTCCGGCGTGAATCTGGCGGGTTTCGAATCCGAGTTTGCTGTAGTCCATGTGTTTTTTATAAAAAAGAACCGGCGCCCTTGCGGGGGTGCCGGTTTGCGTTATTTAAATACATTAATTATACACAACTAAAACCGGCACGGCGGAATTTCCATCATGCACATGACCATAGCCATCATTTCCATACCTGTGGGCATGGGCATCGAAGCTATGTTGATGTGGGTGGATTTCATAAATATGTCGGTTTGTGCTGCAAAAGTACTTATTTTTCTTTTTGATGCAAAATAAAATCTGCAAAAATGTCGATTTATGTTCTTTTTTTTGCTTTCAGTCGAGCCTGATAGTTGAGGCTTGGACAGGTGAATGCATGAATTCTGTTGCCAGAGGGTCGAACTTTTCGGGTGATTCGGTGGTAAGGTATCGTACTGAGCTTCCGCGACTTATTCTTGCGTCCATATCGGGATGCCGGCGCAGGTAGTCGAGCAGCGAAGCGGCCACAATCTCTCCCTGAGAAAGTATTTTGACGCCGTCGGGCACATATCTGCGTATTTTGCCGAGCAGCATGGGATAGTGTGTGCAGCCAAGGATCAATGTATCGATATCGGGGGCAGAACCGAAAAGAGCATCTATATCTTTTTTTACGAAATAGTCGGCGCCGTCGCCATCGGCCTCGCGGTATTCTACCAGCGGAACCCACATCGGGCAGGCATGGCTGTACACTCTTACTCCGGGGGCATGTTTGGCAATCTCGATTTCGTATGACTGCGAAGCAACGGTGCCGGGAGTTGCGAATAATCCTACGGATCCTGTGGCTGTGGTGTCGGCTATGGCCTCCACTGTGGGTCGGATCACGCCGAGCACACGGCGTGTCGGATCTATGGCGGCAAGATCGCGTTGCTGGATGCTGCGGAGAGCCTTTGCCGAAGCTGTGTTGCATGCGAGTATTACGAGCGGGCAACCTTGGGCGAAGAGATATTTCACCGCCTCGAGTGTGAAGCGGTATACAAGTTCGAACGAACGTGTGCCGTAGGGGGCACGGGCGTTGTCGCCAAGATATAGGAAATCTGCACCGGGAAGTGCCCGGCGCAGATCTCTGAGTATGGTAAGGCCTCCGAAACCGGAGTCGAAAACGCCTATCGGTGACATTTGTTTAGGAGGTTAAGATATTATGATGTTAGGATATTAAGATTAGTTGAAATTAGAATTTCCTAAATTCATACCTTCCTAATATCCTAAATTCATAATTTCTTAAAGTTTGGCCTTGATGGCGGCAGTTTCGGCCTCGTAGCCCGGCTTTTCGAGGAGGGCGAACATGTTTTTCTTGTATGCCTCTACGCCAGGCTGGTTGAAGGGATTGACACCGAGTATATATCCGCTAATGCCGCATGCCGCCTCGAAGAAGTAGATGAGTGAACCGAGGGTATTGGCGTTGAGAGCCGGAATCACAACCTGCATGTTGGGGACGCCTCCGTCAATGTGGGCTATGCGGGTGCCGAGTTCGGCCATTTTGTTGACTTCATCGACGCGCTTGCCGGCAATGTAGTTGAGGCCGTCGAGGTTCGATTCGTCGAAGGGAATGCGTAGTTCACGGTCGGCAGTGGCTACAGACACAACGGTTTCGAAGATAATGCGCTCGCCTTCCTGGATCCACTGTCCCATGGAATGGAGGTCGGTGGTGTTGTCGACAGCTGCGGGATAGATACCTTTGTTGTCCTTGCCTTCGCTTTCGCCGTAGAGCTGTTTCCACCATTCTCCGAAGAAGTGGAGTTTCGGGTTGTAGTTTACAAGAATCTCGATCTTTTTGCCCGAGCGGTAGAGGGCGTTGCGGTAGAGGGCATATGTCATGGACGATGTGTCGGTGCCGGCAAGAGTGCCCTTTTCCATTTCGCGTGCTCCTTCAACGAGGGCATGGATGTCGAATCCGGCCACGGCTATAGGCAGGAGGCCCACAGGAGTAAGCACGGAGAAACGGCCGCCGACATTGTCGGCAATCACATATGTCTTATAGCCTTCGGTATTGGCGAGTGTGCGGAGGGCGCCGCGCTTGGCATCGGTCACAGCGACAATGCGCTTGCCGGCTTCTTCGCGGCCGAGCTGGTTCTCAAGCTGTTCGCGGAGAATGCGGAATGCGATGGCAGGTTCGGTAGTCGTTCCCGATTTAGATATCACGATGATGCCGAATTTTTTGTCTTTCAGGAAGTCCTGAAGCTCGGCGAGATAGTCTTCGCCGATGTTCTGCCCGGCGAAAAGCACTTTTGTACCGGTGTTGGGCCGATAGGAATCGAAGGCTCCCGAGAGAGCTTCGATCACGGCTTTGGCTCCAAGGTAGCTGCCTCCGATGCCGATAGCTACGACAACATCGCAGAGTTCGCGGAGTCGTGCGGCAGTGGCGTTTATATCGTCGAGGAGTTCGTCGCTTGTTTCGGTGGGAAGTTTTACCCAGCCCAGAAAATCATTGCCGAGGCCGGTACCGTCTGTAAGTTTGTCGAGGGCGGCTTTGCCGTCGGGTTTGAGGGTTTCGAGACCGTTGGCACTGATGAATGATTCGGCGCCGGTCACGTTTACTTGAATCTTACTCATTGTTATATCAGGTATATGTTGTATTAGTTATAATTAAATATAGGTATATATTGTTTTGCTGACCGCAAAGGTATGGAAAAAATATGAATTATTTAAGAAATCGACGCATTTGCGAAGGGTGACTGACATAAATAACTCAAAAATTGCGGATTATTTATTGCTGTGTAAAAAAAAAGTCGTACCTTTGCGGCACCGATTATGTCCAACACTAATACCGACAGTCGCGCGGCACGCTTTTGGCCAAGTGGGCTTCTACGCGGCGGTCAAATTATGTAACTATTAATCAAGAAATTAAACTGTGGATACCATTAGCTATCGCACCGAATTTCCCAACGCTCAGCAGGTTGAGCACCAGTGGGTGGTGATCGACGCCACCGATCAGGTTCTCGGCCGTCTCTGCGCCAAAGTGGCAAAGCTGCTTCGCGGCAAATACAAACCCAGCTATTCTCCCAACATGGAGTGCGGCGACAACGTGATCATCATCAACGCCGATAAGATTGTCCTCACCGGCAAAAAGATGACCGACCGTATCTATCTCAACTACACCGGCTATCCCGGCGGTCAGCGTGAGACCACACCCGAAGTGCTCATGAAGAAATCGTTCAAGCAGCACAATCAGGACAAGGGTATGCACCCCCTGTTCATGCGCGTCATGAAGGGCATGCTTCCCAAGAACCGTCTCGGTCGTCGTCTCATCGAGAACATGCACGTGTACAATGGTCCCAACCACCCGCACGAAGCACAGAACCCCACCGTTATCGACATCAATAAACTGAAATAATCGCTAGTATGGAAACAGTAAATGCAGTAGGCCGCCGCAAAGCCGCCGTCGCCCGCGTTATCGTTAAAGAAGGTACCGGCGTTATCACTATCAACAAACGCCCCCTCGACGTGTACTTTCCTTCTTCGATTCTTCAGTACATCGTTAAACAGCCCCTCACCACACTCGAAGTAGCCGACAAATACGACATCAATGTCAATCTTGATGGCGGCGGTTACAAAGGTCAGGCCGAAGCACTCCGCCTCGGTATCGCCCGCGCTCTGGTGAAAATCAATCCCGACGACAAGTCGGTGCTCCGCAAGCATGGCTTCATGACCCGCGACCCTCGCGCCGTAGAACGCAAGAAACCCGGTCAGCCCAAAGCCCGCAAGCGCTTCCAGTTCTCCAAGCGTTAATATCCCTCTACTGTCCGGCGGCCACAAGGCCGGACAAAATATGTGTTTAGTATCTAAACCGCGGCGATGGACCTGCGTTCCCTACCCCGTGGTTGCCTGAAAACAAAGAACGTAAACCTAACAACAAAAGAAAATGGCTAATCCCACATTCGAACAGCTCCTTGAAGCAGGTTGCCACTTCGGCCACCTCAAACGTAAATGGAACCCCGCGATGGCCCCCTACATCTTCATGGAGCGCAACGGTATCCACATAATCGACCTCTATAAGACCGAGGCCAAGCTCGCCGAAGCCGCCAATGTACTCCGCGGCATGGCAAAGAGCGGCAAGAAAGTTCTCTTCGTCGCTACCAAGAAGCAGGCCAAGCAGGTTATCGCCGATCTCGCATCTTCCATCGGCATGCCTTATGTAATCGAACGCTGGCCCGGCGGTATGCTCACCAACTTCCCGACTATCCGTAAGGCTGTCCGCAAGATGACAACCATCGACAAGATGAGCAAGGACGGAACATTCGACAACCTCTCCAAGCGCGAACGTCTCCAGATCTCTCGTCAGCGCGCCAAACTCGAGAAGACCCTCGGCTCTATCGCCGACCTCAACCGTCTTCCCTCGGCACTCTTCGTTGTCGACGTGATGAAAGAGCACATCGCCGTAGCCGAAGCCAACCGTCTCGGCATTCCCGTATTCGCCATGGTCGACACCAACTCCGACCCCTCGCTCGTTGACTACGTAATCCCTGCCAACGACGACGCTTCCAAGAGCATCGAGCTTATCGCCGGCACACTTGTTGCCGCCATGGCCGAAGGTCTCGAAGAACGCAAGGCCGAGAAGCTCGACAACGAAGCCGCCGAAGCTCAGGCAGAGGCCGCCGCAGCTCCCCGTCGCGAACGTCGCCGCGTACGCCGCGAAGAGCCCAAGGCTGAAGAAGCAGCCGAAGCAGCTCCCGCAGCAGAAGAGGCAGCAGAAGCAGCCGAATAATTGAATACTCAGGTTTCTCAAGCTCGCCACCGGGCTTGAGAACTTGATTTTTTAGAAATATATACGAATAATAAAATATACTGAATATATGGCAGTAACATTGGCAGAAATCACCAAGCTGCGCGGCCTTACCGGCGCCGGCATGATGGACTGCAAAAAAGCCCTCATCGAGTCGAACGGCGACATGGACGCCGCTGTTGAAGTACTCCGCAAAAAAGGCCAGGCTATCGCCGCCAAGCGTGAAGACCGCGAGGCAGCCGAAGGCTGTGTTCTCGCCAAGAACGAAGGCGATTTCGCCGCTATCGTGGCTCTCTGCTGCGAGACAGACTTCGTTGCAAAGAACGCAAGCTTCGTAGCTCTCACCCAGACTATCCTCGACGCGGCTATCGCCAACCGTATAAAGTCGCTCGACGAACTCAAGGAAATGAATCTCGACGGCCGTTCTGTAGCCGACCATATCACCGACGAAACCGCCAAGACCGGCGAAAAGATCGAGCTCGGCCGCTACGAATACCTCGAAGCCGCTTCGACTACTTCTTACAACCACCTCGGCAACCACCTTTCGACCATCGCAGGTTTCAACCTCGAAGGCGTTGACTATCAGGTAGGCCGTGACGTTGCAATGCAGATCGCCTCGATGAACCCCGTTGCTATCGACCGCGACAGCGTTTCTGAAGATATCAAGACTTCGGAATATAACGTGGCTGTTGAGAAGACCAAGGAAGAGCAGGTGAAGAAAGCCGTTGAAGCCGCCCTCAAGAAAGCAGGCATCAACCCCAACCTCGTCGACAGTGAAGACCACATCTCCAGCAACATCGCCAAGGGATGGCTCACCGAAGACGAAGCTGCCAAGGCTCGTGTAATCATCGCCGAGACCGCTGCTGCAAAGGCTGCAAACCTTCCCGAACAGATGATTCAGAACATTGCCAACGGCCGTCTCAACAAGTTCTTCAAGGAATCTTGCCTCATGGAACAGGAATTCGTAAAAGACGGAAACCTCACCATCGGCCAGTACCTCGAACAGAGCCAGAAAGGTCTCGTTGTAGTAAGCTTCAAGCGCGTAAACCTCAACCAGGACTAATCCTCCGGTCATAAAAAATCAACAGCGAGGACGCACCCATCCCGGGCGTGTCCTCGCTGTTGTTATATAGTGCCCTATGTTCAACTCCGACAGAGTTGATTCGTCGTGGGGCATACAAATACCCGGGTCGCGGGCACCTGTCTGCACGTCTTGAGCCGGGCATAGCCTTTTTTACCTCTCGAACTTAATGATTGTTTTTGGCGATATTTCTATTGGATTTTGGAATGAGAATCTTAATATCTTGGTTGGAGTTTATTTTTAAATTAGATATTGGATTGAAACGAATGCACTTAGTTTTCTTTGCATTCATTCTCTCCTTTATAGAACATTGATTAGAGGCCGTATTGCTGCTATGATGTTGGCATATGGTACAATATTCGATGTCAAGGCCTTGTTTAAATGCTATATAGGCTGCTAAATCTCTAGTTATCCGCTGTGTCGAGGCTAATAGGCATTGACACTTTTCGGGGGCCAACATATCCCAATTAAGACATTTCACCAATTCATCAGAATGGCTTATTTTATTGGAATCTATCCAAAATAGATATATGTTTTTCTGGAACTCAAGTGGGGGGGTATCATCTGAATGATTAAAATTATAGAATTTTATAAGTTCGTTATACTCAGGATGCCTTTTAAAAAAATCCTTACTTGAAAATAAAGAAATTAAGTGGTCTATGTCCTCTTCATGTCGTATTTCTATTTCTATGATTGGAAGATTGGAATTAATTTTTTCTTCTGTGCATTTATGTGTAACGTAAATCTCGATTAATATGGATTTCTCTTTACATACATGGGGCAAAAGAAGATCGGCTCGAAAATCTTCTATTTTTGTTTCATCTATGCATCTCTTATATTCTTTTTTTATGTTAACGGTCTTATTAATTGTCCATTGACATGCCATAGGTAAGTTAACCGGACAATTATTATTTGAACATATAACTTTGGAAGGAATCGTTATATAAAATTCGTTAGAGGAGTTGAAGAATTGCATAAAACGTATTTTGGCAAGCTTGTGTAGATAACTTTCATGCGAGCAATTATCGTTATCATTTTCGTGTGCAAAATATTTTATTCTCTCTTTTCCCTCTCGAATTATCATTATATTTCCGCATTCGATGCAATGATAGTTTATATTTTTATCATTAATGGCTTCATCTATATGGATAAGATTGCCTGTTTCATCTAATGCGAAAGGATATTTGCGTTCTCGTTTCATGATGAATTATCAATATATGCGTTTTATCCAGCGTTTGTTGTAGGAAAGGCCCCATTGAACGTGCCATGTTCGACCAGATGCTTTATCCAGTAATATGAATTGATACATATTTTGAGTAGGATATAATTCAAATGAGTTTACTGTGTTGTATAAAGAGAGGTTTTCACTATTGATGCATGTGGAGAATTCTTTGTCTTCATCTAACGACCATTGAACTTGCTCAATTTTACCGGTCTATGTATCAAGCTTAAGTAGATTATACATATTTTCTGTTTGATACATCTTATATCTGTTTCTTGACTCTGCCATGCTTAGTTTTACCGAGTTGTAAATAAGTTCATCGATTTCTGTAACAATCGAATCAAGGTGAGATATAAGTTCTTTCTCTGATACTGTAACAGAATCATTTCGTATAGGTGAGATAGAATCGGTTTGCGCAAATCCGAAGAGTGGTAATAAAGTCAATAATGTAAACAGAAAATTTTTCATGCGTATTTACTCGTTATTATTTAATATGCTATGAATATAGGTTATCGTTGATGATTCAGATGTCTACAAGGTCGATTTTTTTGCCTAATGCGGCAGCGATTTTTGATAATATATCTATGCCGACTGAATGTTTTCCATTTTCTATTTTACTTAGATTGCCGGCATCGATTCCGACTAATTTGGCTAGATCACGGGCTTCGATTCCTTTCTCTTCTCTGATTTCTCGTATTCTTGTTCCAATTCGGATACGGTCATTCTGTCGGTTTCCCGGACTCATACCGAATGAGGTGATGGCATTTAAATGGAGTGCACGCCAAATTTTATTGTACATTTCTTCTTTATCTTCCGAATAACAGTTATCGAAAATATACTCCAATACATGTAGTTCATATTTTCGAGTTTCCTCGCTTAGGTAGGTTCCTATTTGACATGCAATAAGAAAACTTTCGCCGTCTGGGGCGATCACTTCCACCAATCTTGAATTGATTATTCGAGCTTGCGATTTACATTTTATCTCCAAGAATTTTTCTATTTCTTTGTTCTTGAACATGTATAATATGGAATTATGTCGTAAAATCTATTTGTGAATGTTTGGTGATGCAAAATTAGAAATAAAAAATCAATTGGCAAATATTACAATTGAAAATTTGTTTTTATTACAATTGAAAACTTGATCGAATCATCTAAAAGTATTGATGATATATGATTTGGTCGTGCGTAAGTGAGGTTTATCAAAAAATGGTAGAAAAGCAGGCACAAAATTTGGGTGATGATTGTTAATTTTGCAGTATGGAACAGGAATTTTCATCGGTTTTGCTCGAGAACGCGGTGTCGTCTCTGTCGCGTCTGCCCGGCGTAGGGCGCAAGACGGCGCTCCGGTTCGCGCTTCATCTTCTGCGTCGTGAAGAAAACGAGGCGGTCGGTATTGGCGAAGCTATCATAAATCTGCGCAAGGGCATACGCTATTGCTCTGTGTGCCATAATATCAGCGAAGAGACGGTCTGTCCGATCTGCTCGTCGCCGAAGCGGCGTCGCTCGCTTGTATGCGTGGTCGAGAATGTGCGCGATGTGATGAGCATAGAGGCTACGGGCCGTTATGACGGGGTATATCATGTGCTTGGGGGCTTGATATCACCTATCGACGGTCTTGGCCCCGACTCTCTCGAAATAGCGTCGTTGATCGAACGTATCAAAGAGGGCGGAATCGATGAGATCATTCTTGCTACCGGTGCGACTGTCGAGGCCGATACCACAGACTTCTATATATACCGTCTGATACGCCGCAGCGGCAGCGATGTGAAAGTGACACAGCTTGCCCGCGGTGTGGCCGTAGGCAACGAAATAGAATATACCGACGAGGCGACGCTCGCGCGTTCGCTCGTCGACAGAACTCCGTTTACAGTATGACTCTCTCCAACGACAAGGTTTCTCTGCGGGCTCCGGAACCTTCGGATCTCGATTTTCTTTTTCTCCTCGAGAATGATCCCGATGCGGCAGGCAACGGGATTCTGACGGCTCCCGTAAGCCGTCAGCAGATGTGGAATTATATCAACAGTTATTCCGCCGACATATTCGCTACCGGCGAACTGCGTCTTGTCATTGTCGACAATGCTTCGGGCAATGCCGTCGGCGCGATAGACCTGTGTGATTTCAGCGCGCGCGACCGCCGTGCTTTTGTCGGTATAGCCATCGACAGCTCGTGCCGGCGTCAGGGTTTCGGCAGATCGGCGCTCGCGCTATTGTGCAGCTATGCCTCCGCGACGATAGGGCTGCATTCACTGGCAGCTTCCGTTGCCGCAGACAACGTCGCCTCGCGAGTTCTTTTCACATCATGCGGTTTCCGCTCGTGCGGACGGCTGCGCTCATGGGTGCGCCAGGGCAATACTTATGAAGACGCTCAGCTGTATCAGATACTTTTCCAATAGCATAAGAATGACTTGCGGGTGAGCGGGAGCGTAGACCGGCTCAGGTCGTGTTAATTATTTTTAGGTATTAAGGCAATCGCCGCATTCGGAATATTTTGTAACTTTGTAAGTTATGAAAAGATTCCGCGCACTTTTGATATTTATGGCAGCATCGGCTGTGTCGTTTGTTTCGTGTAAGAAGGACGAACCGGCTCCTCCTGAGCCATCACAGGTTCCGCGTACGGTGCTTGTGTATATGGCCGCCAACAATAATCTTGGCAGCAATCAGTTCGACGCCATGGATATAGCTGAAATGAAGACCGGTGCCGACAAAGGATATACGGGCGACGGTCGTCTGCTTGTATATCATGCTCCTTACAATAAAGATCCGCTCATGCTTGAGATCAGGAAAGGCCGCATAGATACTCTTAAGACCTATGACCGCGGTCTGATGTCGGTTGATGCCGCGCGTATGCGACAGGTCTTTGCCGATGTGAAGGCTCTTGCTCCTGCCGATGATTACGGACTTATATTATGGAGCCATGGCACAGGCTGGATTCACGATGGTATTGCCGGCGATACCCGTCAGCGTTCCTTCGGCGAGGAGCATGGCCGGAAGATGAACACATCGACACTGGCGTCTGTTATAGAGGAAGCTCCGCTTGAATTCGGTTTCCTGTATTTCGACTGTTGTTATATGATGAGTATCGAGAGTCTGTATGAATTGCGACGTGCCGTTCCGCTTATTGCAGGCAGTGCCACCGAACTACCGTCGCCCGGAATGCCGTACGATCTTAATGTGTCGCGTTTTTTCGCTACTCCTGAGGCAGATGTCATCGGAGCGGCAACCAATACTTACGAAACTTATGATTCGTATACGGGTCAGGATCGAACATGCACTATGAGCGTTGTGCGCACCGACGGAATCTCCCGTCTCGCCGAAGTCTCAAGGACTATCTTCGAGGAATGCGGAGGAGGTATGCCCGACGGCTATGTTCCCCAGCGTTTCAGCTATACATCGGTTTCCTCATGCAAATATTTCGATTTCAAGGATTATATGCATGAACTGTGCCGTCGCGCCGGGCGTAGTGATCTTTTGGAGGCGTTTGACGCCGCTTTCGACGGTGTTGTGCTTTATTCCGCGGCTACGCCAAAACTATGGAATGCCGTAGATCTCGACCGGCATAACGGAATCTCCACATATATACTCAGAGATGCCACATCTGCGAATACCGGCAATTACAATCTTCTTGAATGGTATGCCGATGTTGCGTCCGTCATAAAATTTGAATAAATGATAATACTTCAGATACCGGATACTCCGGTAGCTCTTCCGGATTCAGTGCCGAGCCGTCATCAGGAAATCGAAATGCTCAAGTCGCTGCCTTTCGACGAACTGATGGAGCGACTGGTCTCGTCGATGGTCACATTTGCCGTCAATCTCGGCATTGCCATACTGGTATTTTATGTAGGCCAGCTTATAATCAAAAAGATATATAAGTTGGTCAACGGAGTGTTCCTGCGTCGCAATATCGACGATTCGCTTGCTTCTTTCATTCTCAGTCTTGTCAGAATTGTACTTTATTTCATTCTGATTGTGACCGTTGTCGGTATTCTCGGAATAGAAACATCGTCGTTTCTCGCTATATTTGCCTCTGCCGGCGTTGCAATAGGTATGGCTCTGAGCGGAACGTTGCAGAATTTTGCGGGCGGTGTGCTCATCCTGCTTCTCAAGCCTTACAAAGTCGGCGATTATGTCGAGGTGCAGGGGTATGCAGGCACCGTGCGTGAAATCCAGATTTTTCATACCGTCATCACGACTCCCGATAATAAATCGATCATCATTCCCAACGGTGGTCTGAGTACAGGATCGATAAACAACTACTCGAGACTCGACTATCGGCGTGTCGACTGGACGGTGAGCATATCATACGGCGATTCCGTCGAGGCCGCCCGTGCTAAAATTCTGGAAATATTGAGAGCCGACAGCCGTGTGGTCGAGAAATATGTGGAAGACGACCGTTCGCGGCGTCGGGCGGAGGCCAACGAGAAGAAACAGGAAGAGATTGCTTCCGGCATAGCTTCGGCACCTGAAGAGAAAAAGCCGCTGAAAGGCTGGAAACGTTTCTTCAGCCGCAAGCGCGAGGAGGCTATCAAAAAACTGGAGGATGACAACGATATGATGTTCGCTTTCGAGAAAAAAGAAGTAGATCGCTCGCCTTCAGTCCATGTAGCCGCGCTTGCTTCAAGTTCGGTCGATCTGAAAGTTACTGCATGGACATTCACCGACAACTACTGGGGACTTTTCTACGATATCAATGAAAAAATTCTCGCCGAACTTCCCGATGCCGGGATCAATTTCCCTTTCCCGCAGCTCGATGTCCACGTTACACGTCCCGGCTCTCCCGGCTAAATTTTTCCGCTTTTATTGAGTAATATTCATCATAAACCGACATAAATGAAATCTTATCAGATTTGTGCAATGGCTCTTATTATGACAGCATGCGGCCGTCAGGCTACGCCGGAGTATCCGGTAGCCCCCGCCGACAGCACCGTCTACGAAGCTTTCGGAATGGAAGTGAAAGACACTTACCGTCCGCTCGAAAACGACACTGCCGCCGAGACTCTCGCATGGGTCGAGGCCGAGAACAAACTTACGCAGGATTATCTGGCGCAGATTCCTTTCCGCGAGAAAATCCGTGCGCGCCTAAAACAGCTGAACAACTATAAGCGGAGCGGTCTTCCGTCGAAAGAAAACGACGGCAAATATTATTTCTATGAGAACGACGGCACAAAGAATCAGAGCGTGCTCTACCGCATGGATTCAATCGGTGCGACACCTGAGGTATTCATCGATCCGAACGCTCTGTCGGAAGACGGTACTGTGGCTTTGACAGGCGTATACCAGAGCCGCGACGGAAAATATACCGCCTACACGGTGTCGCGTTCAGGCAGTGACTGGACCGAGATCTATGTGCTCGACACCGCTACGGGCGAATTGCTGCCCGACCATATCGAATGGGCCAAGTTCACCGGCGCCGCATGGCATGGCGACGGTTTCTATTATAGCGCCTACGATCGTCCTGAGGCCGGCAAGGAATTTTCCAATGCCAATGAGTATCACCGTGTCTATTTCCATAAGCTTGGCACGCCTCAGAGCGAAGACAAGGTTGTGTTTGAAAACCGTGAACAGCCCCTATACTTCCATACAGCGGCAACATCGCACGATGAGAGCACTCTCTTCGTGATGGTCGGCGGTCAGGGCCATGGCGACGAGCTTTACGCTCTCGATCTCACCCGTCCGGGCGCTAAATGGGTTCAGATTGTCAAAGGTCAGGATTATACCGTCGAACCGGTCGATGTCATCGACGGCAAACTCTATCTCTTTACATCGCTCGGTGCTCAGCGCAACCGCCTCGTGCGTGTCGACATGGCGAAGCCGGCTGTCGAGAACTGGGTTGATGTCATTCCCGAAGATCCCGATGGAGGAGTGCTCACTTCGGTGGATTTCGCCGGTCCCGACAAGATTATCGCCGTTTTCGACCGCGATGCTTCCAACCATGCATATGTCTTCCCCCTCGAGGGCGGAAAGGCTCTCTCCGAGATCGAATTTCCGACCTACGGCACAGCCGCCTTCTCGGCCGGACGTTCTGACGACAAGGTTTTCTATTCTTTCTCGAGTTTTGTCTATCCTTCGGCGATTTTCGAGTACAATCCTGCCGACAATACTTCCACTCCATATAAATCGACCGAAATAGAGGGTTTCAACCCCGCGGACTATGTGACAGAGCAGGTATTCTATACTTCGGCCGACGGAACGAAGGTGCCGATGTTCACTGTACGCCATAAGGACGTGAAGCCCGACGGTAAAAATCCTGTTTATCTCTATGGCTACGGAGGTTTTGGTGTAACTCTCAATCCGGGTTTCAATGCAAACCGTCTGCTCTGGCTCGAAAATGGCGGTATCTATGCTCAGGCCAACCTGCGCGGCGGTTCGGAGTACGGTGAGGAATGGCATGAGGCCGGAACAAAGCTGAATAAGCTCAATGTCTTCAACGATTTTATCGCTGCGGCCGAGTATATGATATCGCAGGGATGGACCGATTCGGATCTTATCACTATTGAAGGCGGCAGCAACGGCGGCCTTCTCGTCGGTGCTACGGTCAATATGCGTCCCGATCTTTTCAAGGTTGCCATTCCGCGTGTCGGTGTGATGGATATGATGCGCTATCATCTCTTCACTATCGGCTGGAACTGGGCTCATGACTATGGAACTGCCGACGATTCAGCCGAAATGGCCGAATATCTGCTGGCTTATTCGCCTATACACAATATAAAGAACGACGGCACTCCATATCCTGCGATCATGGTTACTACTGCCGATCATGACGACCGTGTGGTGCCTGCCCATTCGTTTAAATATGCCGCTACTCTTCAGGCTTCCGACACGGGCGACGCTCCGAAGCTGATCCGCATTGATTCCAAGGCCGGGCATGGCGCGGGCAAGCCAGTGGCAAAGGTTATCGACGAATATACCGATATTTATTCGTTTATCTTCGAGAATATAGGCCGCGAGCCGGCTTCGGCTGAATGAAAGTACGGGGTACTGTCATACTATTATTATTGTCCTGCATGGTCGTGACGTCGTTGCAGAGCTGCTTCACCGGTGTGGAAAGCACTCCGCGAATCAGCCTCAACGATGTGAAAAAGCAGCAGGCCGCGACCGTGACCGACGAACAGCGTTTTCTCGCCGGTCTGGCACCGACACCGCCCTCGCAGTGGCGTCCGGGCTACCGTCTGCGTGTCGATGATGCCAAAATCGGCCTTGCGCTGACGTCAGCGTCGGGTTCGTCCGACAGTCTGCCGGGACGCGATCTTGTGTTCGACAGTTTTTCTCCGGCAGTATCGCTCACGGGTACTGACGCTGTCGAGATTGCGTTCCATGCCGATCTGCCGGAGGGAAGGACCGAATACTTCTATCGCGTCCCTGTCGAGATGGCGGCTCTCGACACTCTCGATGCCCTTCAGGTGCCTTTTACGGTCGATATGGAGCTTGTCGCACGAGTTGACAGTCTTATGCGTGGGCGCCGACTTTTTATCCGCACGCCTATATGGTATCGTGCCGACGGCAGTCATGAGGCTGTTTCGGGACTGCGGCATGTGCCTGTTGTGATTGACAGTGTAGTGGCCGGAGATTCGAACTATCCTCTCGGTGTCATCTTCACCCTTGCCGACGAGGCGCATGCGCGATGGCTCGGAACTGATGGGAAAAAATGTACCCGTATGGTCTATATGACCGTAGGGAAGAGCCGCGCCGCCACCCGTAATTTCGATCTTTTGTTCTCTTTCCGCGATCCGCGCGAAATATATCCCGGTATAAAAGACGACATATGGGATCTGATCGTGCGTTCGAGGGTGAAAGAGGGTATGACCCGCGAAGAATGTCGCCTTGCGCTTGGTGCGCCGACAACACTGCGCCGCATTCCGACGTATGGCGGAATGCGGGAGAACTGGCAGTATTCCGACGGCGTCTACCTCTATTTCGATGACGGCTATCTCACGCGTTTCCGCCTATAGCGCATAATCCTTTGACAATAAAAAGGGTGAAGACAATATCCAGCGTTTGCCATTGTCTTCACCCTTTATTATTTTGTTTCTGATTTAGTAAGGGTCAAATCGGGTAACAAGACTGCCGTCTCCTCTTCTGACTTGGGTGCATCTTTGGGTTTCCACGCCACTACGAACCGGACAGATGATGATTTTACTTTGTATCCCCGTTTCTCCCAGTCGGACAGGGTTTCCTGCATTTTAAATGATAGTTTGGCGACAGCTCTGTTGTCTCGTATATTATATAGGAAGGAATTTTTATAAATAAGACTGTCTCCACCTCGTAACTCTAAGATATCTTGTTTTTTGTCTTTAAAAAATTTCAGATAGACATCCTTGTGGGATAGTTGGAGAACTATTTCTTCAGGCATTTCATATTCATGGCTGTCTGTATGATAGTGGTCTGAATTCAAATTGTTAAAATAAGCACCGTTTGTATGTATGAACAGGCGATTTTTCGCACGGGTCATTCCGACGTAATAACGTCGTCTGAGTTCATCATTATCGGGATATTTATTTGAGACAAGCATATATACGTCGTCAAATTCTCTTCCTTTGGCTTTATGTATTGTCGATACGACTACATCTGCATCTGAAATGTCACAGAAATCTTCTATGGAGGATTCGAATATAAATTCTTTGAGATCAGTGAGATATTTGGCTTTATTAGTTTCTGCGAATTGCGAGAGACAACGTTTTAAATATGTCAGACAAGTGCTTCTCTCATATGTGGTGAAGGCCTTATGTTTGGCTTCTTCCCATAATTCATCTGAAATCAGAGGCGTTTTTATCCGGTTTTCTATGTATTTTAAGAAAAATCTTATTTCAGCCATGTCCCAAAAATAGAAACCGTCTGTTGATTGAATCAGCTTACTGTTCACGCCATGTTTTCGTAGAAGGCCCATTATTATTAAAGCCTCTTCGTTTGTTTGTGTGAGAACACAAGAAGTGCCGTTCCCTTTATGGATGAGCAGATTTTCAACGAGGGGGCGGTACATATATTTTGACAGATGGTGTGTTATTTCCACATATCCATCTTCTTTTTTCATGGAGGTAATCGGCGTACATTTAATACGTTTTGTAATTTTTTCTGCAAATTCGTTTGCGAAAGCTACCGGATGTCGGGCACTTCGGTAATTTTCGGTCATCTCGACCAGCCGACTGCCACGTTCTTGTGTGAGCCGATACATATAGTCCGAATCTGAGCCGCGGAATTCATATATATTCTGGTCATCATCGCCTACCGCGATCACGCGCATTTCTTCGTTATTGTTCATCAAGGCTTTGATTAATGCATGTTCCTCGGCTCCCATATCCTGGGCTTCGTCTATTACCAAAACGGTTTTGCCTATTTTATTAGGTTCTGCTTCTCCTTGCGAAATCATTTCAGCAGCTTTAGCAACGACATTTTTGGAATCTTCAAGATTTCCTATTCGACCTAAAAGATCAAAACAATATGAATGGAATGTTTTGATTTCGACAAAATGGGCCGCATTGCCAATTAAACCAATAAGTCTCTGCTTGAATTCAGTTGCAGCCGCTCTCGAGAAAGTAAGCATCAAGAGTTGTTCGTGTTTCACATCTTCAAGCATGACAAGAGAGGCGAGTTTGTGTACCAATACACGAGTTTTACCGCTCCCCGGGCCTGCGGCCACAACAATACAACGCGATTCCTTATCGGAAATAATCTCCATCTGGCGTGCTGACAGTGCCCCGAATAAATGATTGTATTTTTGGGGTGTTACGTTTCGTTGTATTTCCCCAAGTCGATCACCCTTAAAATATTTGGCTACAAACTTTTTATAATCCATCTGAAAATAATCGCGAACGTATTGCAGGGCCGCCTGATAATCTTTCATCATCAGATTGGCGTATTCTCCCACAATATGTATTTGCTGGATTTTTAGTTTATAGAATTCATTCAGAAGTTTGTAATCATCCTGTTTATATCTCGATTTGCTGTCTTTGATTCGCTGGATGTTCATAGCATTGTAAAGAACCAGAAATCCGCCTTCGAGTTTCAATGCACCGATTTTTGACAGGTAAAGCAGAGCTTCCTCTACATCCTCCAGCTGGATATCGTCCACATACCCAAACAGCGACTGCGAATTCGCTTTTAGTCTGTTTAAAAGTTCTACTACAGAAAATTGAATTGGTTTGGTTCTGTCATCTTTGTCGTTTGTTCCCGAGGCGATGTTATAAAGCCATTTTATAGTGAAGTGACTTATCTCCAGTCGTTTTTCAAAGCGTCTCAGAGTGGATTCGATGTTTGCCTGACGGCTGAGAGTCATGCTATGGTTTGCAGCTTCCCTTTTATGTGTATATCCCTTTACGGTCAGGAAATAAAGCAGGGTGCGTATGTCTTTTTCTTTGGACGTGTTTATTCCATTATTCACAGCATTCTCGTTGAGCTGTTTGCACGAAATTTGCAAGGATTCGTCGGGGATATTGTCCAGAATATATTTTTCAAGCCGGGCAAACCGATCCAGAAGCATTTGCGATTTCCGCTCTGAATCTCCGGCTTCCAATAGATATGCGGATATGTCTTTCGAATCGGCCAATATTCCTTCTTGCCTCATACGTTCGACGATGGATATGACGTCTCGTTTTCTAAGGCCTAATATATCTGCCAGATAGTCGATTCTGGATTCTGCTTCCGAGTCCTGAGCTTTGGCAATGTGCTTTTGGGAGATCAGCGATTTGATGACACGGACTGCTTTTTCTGTTTCGTCGGAATCGAATAGCAGGGAGGCGGAAATGCGTGTTCTTGCTTCGTCCATATTTTTGACAGTGATTCCGGTCGCATATACATGTGGTACGTTGTTTCCTCTTACAAGGTATCCGCTTTGCTCCAATGTCGCCAATGCCGTTCGTACACGGGTCTCTATGTCCGACACAGAATCATCCCAGCCAGCCTGTCTTGCAATTTCGAGAGCAGAACAGCTGATTTTCGTACGTTGGCGTGTAAGATCTTTGACTGCTTTCCAGATCTGTTGTATTTCGCTGATGCTTAGTTTAGTCTGATTGAGCAATATAAAATGTTTGTCGAGGTCATTATCGTTGAACAGAACATGACAACGGGCGCTAAGATTCGGATCGCGTCCGGCTCGGCCAGCTTCCTGTACATAATTTTCCAATGAATCTGAAATATCATAATGCACGACAAGACCGACATCTTTTTTGTCGACCCCCATGCCGAAAGCGGATGTAGCTACGATTATATTTGCCTGTCCATTCATGAACGCTTCCTGATTCGCTATTTTTTCTTCGGCTTCCATCTGTCCGTTGAATGGCAAAGCCTTGTAGCCATCTTTGGTCAGGCGTCCGGCAAGTTCTTTTGTCCTTTTGGTGCGGGAAACGTAAACGATGGTCGGACATACGGATTCGGCAATCAGTTCCCGAAGTTTCAGATACTTGTCATTATCACTTTCTGTATGTATTACAGAATATTGCAGGTTGGTTCTGGTTGCTTTGGAGGCAAATATGTCTAAGTTCAGATTTAGAGTCTGTTTAAAATAATCGCAAATATCCTGAATTACTTTCTGTTTTGCGGTTGCTGTAAAACATGATATCGGTATTGGATATTTGCATTTCTTCTTTTCCTGATATTTTTGGATAAATTTACCGATATAGAGATAATCAACTCTGAAATCGTGTCCCCAGGAGGAAAAACAATGAGCTTCATCGATAACGAATCTGACTACATGACGTGCCGACAGAATTTTTTCAATAGTCTTCGACCGAAGCATCTCAGGCGATATATACAATAAGGATGCATCTCCATTATATACTCTTTCTATGGCAAGAGCTCTTGAGATCGGATCCAGCATTCCGTTTATCGTCACAGCGTCTGTAATGCCTCTTTCTGCGAGATTGTCGACCTGATCTTTCATCAGAGACTGTAGCGGGGAGATAATCACAGTCAGACCATGGACGGAACGAGCCGCCATGAATGCCGGCAATTGAAAAGTCAGGGATTTACCGCCGCCTGTCGGAAATATGGCCAATAATGATTTCCCTCCGACTCCGGCTCTGGCAGCCCGCTCCTGCAAGGGTTCGCCTTCATAAGTCCGGAAATCATTGTATCCGAAAAAGGTTTTTAGATTATAGTGTAAGTCGAGCTGTTTTGAGCAGTAATCGCATCCTTCCATGCATACAGTGTGTCGCAGCAACTTGACAATATACTCAACTTCGGGATAATTATGGAGCACCCAACCCGGGGTAACTGAGCGATGATCGATGGTTTCGATCAGAGCCAAGGCATATGCTGTCCCGCAAGGATATTGTCCTATGAGTGTGTCGAAATCGGCGTTGCTGCATATCTTCCCGGCGTATAGCACTTTTATTAAGTCGGTTATTCCTTTGTCGACAGACTCTGCATTTACCAGTCTTAGGAAACCTTCAAATTCTTTTTTCCCTTTAAGCAGAGATGCAAAAAGTATTTGTTTTTCTTTTGACCAGGAGTGCCACCTGTTAAGTTCGTCTAATAATAAGTCGTGCGCATTTCTGCAATCATTCACAGGGTTGTTGATCTGTTCACTGATCAGTTTGTCATCTTTTATAAGTCTATGATAGGGCCGTTCAGGAAATAACAAAGGAGAAAAATAAAGCGTATCGACTAAAGTCCATTGATGAGGTTTATCGTTGAACAGATATTTGGCATCATGATTTATTATGTTGTGACCGCATATATAATCACAGTCACGGATAAAATCGAACAGAGCATCTTTTGAGTTCTGATGGAAAGCAGTACCATCGTATTTGAGTGCTCCTATATCGTGTATTTTATAATCTTTCATACCGACCTCGATGTCTACTATGGCGTAATTTTGTCCGCTGAATGAAGTATGGTCGGTTTGATTATCGATTATATTTGTTTTTTCATCAGTTTTCCTGATTCCGATCAGCTTGCTCCATATAGACATATTGTCAAATAAGCTTAGATATTATTCATTTGATTAATTAATGTAGGGATAATTCCCATAGGTTACAAAAGTACTAAAAAAAAGATAAATGGCTTCAGTAAATAAATATATCCTATGCAGGTTCAACTGGCAAGTGCAAAATTAGCGATTTGTTTGAAGAACTCGGTCTT
>ERZ836877.872-NODE-872-length-49270-cov-20.270385_pt1 | contig 49270 bp, 41 predicted proteins | sample MGYA00519469_ERZ836877 | MGnify/ENA primary metagenome ERZ836877 (study PRJEB31850, sample SAMEA3708809) | human gut metagenome | biome: human gut; feature: human-associated habitat; material: faeces | place: China | collected 2014 ...
ATCTGCTCCGAGACTGCGACCCATAATTTAACGTTGCTTTTTAAACAACTTCTAATTCTTTGCGATATTTCAGTCTTCGGGAGACGCGCATTTAGTTGCATAAGTTCTTCCAACTTGGCAGCGGCTGTTGCAGGTGAAACCACTCCGAATCTTACCATCTCATCGAACAGGAAAAGGATGCCATGTACCTCGATGGCTTGTGCCTCTGCATATTTCCGGAGACGACGGTCGCCTGTCAACATCGGCACCTGATGTTTTCTGGCGTAATAACATACAGAGCAATCCGGAATAGACAAATTGCCGGAAACTTCGGAATGTTCGGCTACAATCTCCATCACTTCCTCCGCCGAGAAACTGTTCACACGGATTTTTCCTATCGAAACAAGATGCTCGAATGCGACGCGTTGAGTTTCCTCAACAATCTCCGCCATCACGAAATCCACTGTGTGAATCTCGTATGGCAGATTGTACATTTCCTCGAGCAGTCCTATCGAATGTAGGTCGATGAAGATATTTGTGTCGTTGACTATGATCTTCATTCCTTAGACGAGCTGGAGTTGATGTTTAACCGTTTCAACGGAGGTGTTCAGCAACGCGGCCGCTTTCGAGAACGATATGATTTCATCGGCGAGGGCGCGGTAAACCATTCTTACAAATCGTCCGGTAGTCTCCGGTATCGCCACTGATTGTTCTACGACAGCCTTGAAATCCGGGAAACTACGTTTCTTTTTCAAATATCCATCATAGCGTCTGTCGGTTATAACGTCAAGGCGGCGCATGGCTTCCATGATTGCGTCGATGGATATGCCGTATTGCTTCTGGAGGTCCGAGAGTTCCGCCAGCGATATATCATGTCTTTTAATTCCGATGCGTGCAAGAAGCACGGATGATGGCAATAATAGTTCGCTTGCGAGAATGTTGCACAAATTCTCTACTTCCTTTGCCTTCATATCGCCTTTGAACCTCATCAGTAGATGTCCAAGCTCATGAAGCAGTGCGAAACGCTTCCGCTCAGGAGTCAGATTGTCATTGACAACAATGACCGGAATATCGTCATTGGCATATCCGCTGAGACCCTCGAAAGAGTCATCCTCAGATATTTCTATGACCTTGATGCCATTATCTTCCAATACTTCTATGACATTGGAGATTCCATCGATACCAAGTTTTAGTATTGACCGCAATTTAGTGGCATATCCGGCAACATCCTCCGCCGATGATATATTTACCGACGGCAGCGAGAACCCGGACAGGGTTCCGCAAAGCTGTTCTGCTTCGAGATGGCGTTCCAGCTCCTCGCGGACGCGCTCACGAATGGCAATGGATTTCTTTTCAGGAAATTTGGCGTCTTTACGGAACATGACACGCTCAACCTCAACAGTGAATGGGCGGAAGAAATAATCCGGTTTCACTCCTAATGCTGAACCAAAAGCCAGCAGCATCCGGCTGTCAGGCATAGTCTGCCCCTTCTCATATTTATTTATTGCCTGTCGGGTGACGGCAGGAGTAAGTAAACTGCCAAGTTCTTCCATTGACAGTCCCTGCATCTGACGGGCTTGACTCAGCCTTCGTCCGAATATGTTATCGCGATCGTTATTCATATCTCAGATATTTCAGTTGACAAAGTTACAAAATATTCTTCATTTGTCAACCATTAAATGACCTAAAAAGTTCGGTATTCCTGAAAATTCATGTTTTGACCTCATACCATTTCAGATTTTGAAATAACGGGTAACGAGTTGGTAACGAATAGCCGTCCGTGGCGGTCTTTTTTCTGTCCGATGACGGTCCTGAGTCGTCATTTTTAGGCACGAAAAAACCGCACAATATGCTGATATTGCGCGGTTTGTCTTAATTTTGTCTTGTGTCGTCCGGAAGGTGTCCGGAACACTTAGTGGAGGTGGAGGGAGTCGAACCCTCGTCCAATCACGGGCCCGATGAGCTTTCTACATGCTTAGTCATTGACTTGGTTTTCGTGATATGACAGGCTCACGACCACCAATCATATCCTTATCCTTTAAGTTTCAACGGCCGGTCAAGGCTCCCGGCAGTCTATTTCCGAATTTCTCTGCACCATCTTATCCAAACGTCTCGGAACGGGGCAATGGGATGATGTCTCGTCTGCATCACTTTGATGCGGATAAAGCCAACCTACTATACTTCAGTTTAGGCAGCGAGAGCGTATCTGTTATTTTCGCCAATTATAGGTCGATGCGTTGTGATTATAGAGCTTGCACATCAAAGCTCTGCATGCTTACTTACCGTGTCTACGTGCTGTCAAATCCAGACACCCCCGGTAATGGATGCCTTTCCTCTGAAAGGATTGCAAAGATACAAAAAATGCGCGATTAACAGAAATAATCGCGCATTTTTTAAGAATATTTAATAAAAGACTCTTCTAAAAGATCAGATGCTCTTCATTGCGGTATCAAACATGCCGCAGGCGTATCCTTATATATCACATCAGGCTTTGGAGGCTTTCTTCTGCTCTTTGGCCCAGGTGTCTTTAAGGCCAATGGTCTTATTGAAGACAAGTTTTTCGGGAGTGGAGTCAGGGTCGACAGTGTAGTAACCGAGTCTGGTAAACTGGAAATGGTCTTCCGCTTTGGCGTTGTCGGCCAGCCAAGGCTCGATCATGACGTTCTCGCGTATTTTCAGCGAATCAGGATTGAGGAGCTCGCGGAAATCTCCCTCTTCCGCCGACGGATTCTCTACGGCGAAAAGACGGTCATAGTCGCGCACCTCAGCCACTTTGGCATGGAGCACCGATACCCAGTGGAGAGTGCCTTTCACCTTTCGGTCGCTTCCGGGCATTCCGCTCTTTGTCTCGGGATCATACTCGGCATATATCTCCTCGATCTCGCCATCGGCGTTTTTCTTCACTCCGGTACATTTTATGATATAGGCGCCTTTAAGACGCACCTCCTTGTCGGGCGACAGCCGGAAGAATTTCTTGGGAGGATTCTCCATGAAGTCCTCGCGTTCGATCCAGAGCTCGCGGGTGAAAGGCATCGCGTGCTTTCCCTCTTCGAGATTCTCGGGATTGTTGTCCATATATATGGTCTCTTCCTCCCCTTCAGGATAGTTGGTGAGCACGAGTTTGACGGGATTGACAACAGCGCTGACCCTTGTGGCCGTTTTGTTGAGATCCTCACGCACCGCATGCTCGAGAAGCTCTATGTGGTTGAGGGCTTCATAACGTGTATAACCGATACGGTTCACGAAGTCCTTGATGGCTGACGGGGTATAGCCGCGGCGGCGCAGGCCGCAGAGAGTCGGCATGCGGGGATCATCCCATCCGTTTACGAGGTTTTCCTTCACGAGCTGGAGGAGCTTGCGCTTGCTCATGACAGTATAGGTGAGGTTGAGTCTGTTGAACTCTATCTGACGCGGGCAGTAGCTTTCATCAGCGAGTTCCTTCACGAAATACTCATATAGAGGGCGGTGGGGAACGAATTCAAGTGTGCATATTGAATGGGTGACACCCTCGAAATAGTCGCTCTGACCATGTGCGAAATCATACATCGGGTAGACTTTCCATGTAGTGCCCGTGCGCCAGTGCGGGGTCTTGATGATGCGGTACATGATAGGATCGCGGAAGTGCATGTTGCTGTTGGCCATGTCGATCTTCGCGCGAAGCACCATAGATCCCTCCTCGAATTCCCCTTCGTTCATTCGGCGGAAGAGGTCAAGGTTCTCCTCTACGGGGCGGTTGCGGTAAGGGGAGTCGGTGCCGGGCTCCGTAGGAGTCCCTTTCTGTGCGGCGATCTGTTCGCTTGTCTGCTCGTCGACGTAAGCCTTGCCCTCCTTTATCATTCTTACGGCAAGATCATAAAGCTGTGGGAAATAGTCGCTTGCATAATATAGTCGGTCGCCCCAGTCATAACCGAGCCAGTGGATGTCGCGCTTGATGGCGTTGACATATTCCATATCCTCCTTCTGGGGATTGGTGTCATCGAAACGCAGATTGCATGTGCCCCCGAATTTTTCAGCGGCTCCGAAATCCATTATGAAAGCCTTTGCGTGGCCTATGTGAAGATATCCGTTAGGTTCAGGCGGAAACCGTGTGCTCAGCCTTCCGCCGTTCTTGCCGGCGGCGAGGTCGTCTTTGATCTCCTGTTCTACAAAGTTGAGTCCGCCTTCATTTACGACTTCCTCCTCTATGATCTCTTTCATATGCTAAACCAGTTGAAAATACGCCGTATGGGTGGCGTGTTAAATAAAATGCAAAATTAATAAAAGTTTTGGATATAAGCTCCCGCTGATATGTTAAAGGGGCTTTTGAGAATGTTTTTTTATAAAAAATCGGCGAAAGTCATTGCCGTATGAAATAAAAGCATTAACTTCGCGGTGCGAAAAACGCAAGGAGTGATGCTCGAGTGGCTGAAGAGGCACGCCTGGAAAGCGTGTATACGCCAAAAGCGTATCCCGAGTTCGAATCTCGGTCACTCCGCCGATGTAATCCCGCAAGCAGTATTGCCTGCGGGATTTTTGATATTATACCATATTAAATCGACATCATGAAAAGAATCAAAGCCTTATTTATTATTGTGGCGATGGCGGCTCTTCCTTCATACTCGGCTATCCCTGCCACAAAAGCCGAGAAGGAGAAAATGGACAAATTTGTCTCCGAACTGATATCCCGTATGACACTCGACGAGAAGATCGGTCAGCTTAATCTTCCCCCCGGCGAGGATATCCAGACAGGGGATGCTATCAGGAGCAATCTCGGCTCGCTTGTCGCTTCAGGAAAGGCGGGAGGAACGTTCAATGTGAAGGGGGCTTCCAAAGTGCTCGAGCTTCAGAAACTTGCAGTCGAGAAGACTCGTCTCGGGATTCCCCTTCTGATCGGAATGGATGTCGTGCACGGTTATGAGACCGTATTCCCCATCCCGTTCGCACTCTCCGCATCCTGGGATATTCCGGCTATAGAAAATTCTGCCAGGATAGCGGCTAAGGAGGCTTCCGCAGCCGGCATCAACTGGACTTTCAGTCCGATGGTCGACATAAGCCGTGAACCCCGCTGGGGAAGAATGGCGGAGGGTGCCGGAGAAGATCCTTATCTCGGTTCCAGAATAGCGGAAGCTATGGTCAGGGGCTATCAGGGGGATAGATTAAAAGGTAATGACGAGATTATGGCGTGTGTGAAGCATTTCGCTCTTTACGGTGCCCCTGACGCAGGACGGGATTATAATACGGTTGACATGAGCCGTGTAAGGATGTATAATGATTATCTTGCTCCTTATAAGGCGGCCTCCGATGCCGGTGCGGGATCGTTCATGTCATCATTCAATCTTGTGGATTACGTTCCCGCTACGGCCAATAAATGGCTTCTGACGGATCTCCTTCGCGACCAATGGGGCTTCAAGGGTTTTGTCGTGACGGATTATGGATCGATCAACGAGATGAAATCTCACGGAATGGGCGATAGTCCGGAAAACTCTGTCCGTGCCCTCAAGGCCGGCACGGATATGGATATGTCGTCGGATGCGTTTATCTCCAATCTTGCCGATGCTGTCGGTAAGGGAATCGTGTCGGAAGCGGAGATTGACAAAGCTCTGCGCCGAGTGCTTGAGGCGAAGTATATGCTGGGTCTGTTCGACAACCCGTATAAATATAATGATGTCGGGAGAGAAAAAAGCGATATCTATACCGAAGCAAACAGAAAAGCCGCCCGCGATCTGGCTGCCGAGACTTTTGTGCTCTTGCGCAACGAGGGCAAAATCCTTCCGATTGAGAAAAAGGGAAAAATCGCTTTGATAGGTCCGCTTGCCAACACTTCCGCCAATATGTGCGGCACCTAGAGTGTGGCTGCTGATTTCCCGAAATACAAGACTCTTCTCCAGGGATTCCGCGATGCCGTGGGCGACAAGGCTGAGATCCGTTATGCCAAAGGGAGCAACGTGTATTCCGACAAGGATATCGAGGCGGCCGGATCTGTTTTCGGCCGGGATATCCGCGATCCGAGAAGCGAAGAGGAATTGCTGGATGAAGCTGTAGCTGTCGCCAATGAAGCCGACGTGATTGTGGCAGCCATGGGGGAGACTTCCGAAAGCACGGGCGAAGCGGCTTGCCGCACGGATCTCTCCATTCCCGATACTCAGAGAAGACTTCTGGAAGCTCTCATCGCGACTGGCAAACCTTTGGTTCTTATCAACTTCTCAGGTAGACCGACGGTCATGACGTGGGAGTCTGAGAATATCCCTGCAATAATGAATGTATGGTTTGCCGGTTCGGAAGGCGCCGACGCCATTGCCGATGTTGTATTCGGAGAAAAGAATCCTTCCGGAAAGCTCACCGCCACGATGCCCCGTAATGTCGGACAGATTCCTATACATTACAACCATATGCGTACAGGCAGGCCTGCCACGAGTGAGTCTTTCCAGAAATTTCGCAGCAATTATATAGATTCCGGCATAACACCGCTGTATCCTTTCGGATTTGGTCTGAGCTACACTGATTTCACCTACGGGAAGATTGAACTCGACAGCGACAGGCTTTCCTCAGGAGGAGAGATAAACGCCTCTGTCACCGTGACCAACAGCGGCGACAGGACCGGTGATGAAATTGTTCAATTCTATATCAGCGATCCTGCCGCATCTCTGGCACGTCCTGTCAAGGAACTGAAGTATTTTGAAAGGATTAGTCTCAAGCCGGGCGAAAGCCGAAAGATAACTTTCCCGATAACTGCCGAGAATCTGAAATTCTATAATTCAGATCTCGAATTTGTTGCCGAACCCGGTCTTTTCCGGGTGATGGCCGGTCCTGACAGCGAGAGGCTCTCTTCCGCTGAATTCACCCTTGTCGAATAGGATGTGGCTGGGAGCATGTCTTTGAATCTCATAGAATGGTTAGATATTTAAGACATTGTTGTAAAAGAATTATATAAAGATATATATATTATGTTTGAGAAAATGTACTTAAGACCGGCTCTTATTATGTCGGCAATCATACTGGCGGCTTCCGCAGACGGGAAGGTCGTACCGTCGAATCTTATCGGCGACAACATGGTGCTTCAGCAGAATGCCGACGTGCGCCTTTGGGGAAGTGCGGATCCCGGTGCACGTCTCGTCGTGAAGACGTCATGGAGTGATGCCACGGCTACCTGCAAGGCCGACAGCCGGGGTAAGTGGGAAGTCACCGTGAAGACTCCCCGGGCCAGTTTCACACCGCAGACCGTTACAATAAGCGACGGCACCCCGCTCACACTGAATGATGTGCTGATAGGGGAGGTGTGGCTTGCCTCAGGACAAAGCAACATGGAAATGCCCTTGAAGGGATTTGGCGGATGCAATGTGGAGGGGGGCACTGATGAGATAGCCGCCTCCGGCAGATGGGCCGACCGTGTGAGGTTTTTCAATGTGCCGCTTTGTCAGAGCTACGAACCTGTAGACTCCGTCGACGGTCAATGGCTTGTGCCCGGTCCCGACACTTCGTCTGACTTCAGCGCCACCGCCTGGTATTTCGCCACGCGTCTCAGCGAGGTGTTAGATATACCGGTGGGAGTGGTGAGCTGCGCCCACGGAGGAGCCCGGGTGGAGAGCTGGCTCCCGAAGGAGATTCTTAAAGAATATCCCGACGTGTCGCTCGATAGGAAAGACATCGAGGGTATGGTGCACTATCTAAGGCCGATGATGATGTACAACGCCATGTTCAACCCGGTGAAGAATTATACGGTCAACGGTATGATCTGGTATCAGGGATGCTCCAACGTCGGTGCTCATGCCGACTATGCTCCCCGCCTCGCGCGCCTGGTTGACCATTGGCGCGGTGAGCTTGGAAGAGGTGAGATACCTTTCTATGCCGTGGAGATAGCTCCGTATGATTATGATTCGCCGGAGCAGGACGGCAAGGGAGCCTATCTGCGGGAAGCCCAGTGGAAATCGCTGGAGATGATTCCCAATAGCGGTATGATCAGCACTAACGATCTCGTGCAACCATATGAGCGGTTAAATATTCATCCCGCCAATAAAGCCGGTGTCGGCCATAGGCTTGCAAGTCTGGCTCTCAACCGCACTTATGGCAAGAAACAGTTCCTCTGCAACAGTCCGCGTTATGTCGGTCATAAAGTGAAGGGGAATGAAGTATGGGTGACGATTGAAGCTAAAGACAACGGCATATGCCGCAACTATGATATCCGCGGCTTCGAGGTGGCCGGGAAAGACCGTAAGTTCTATCCCGCTGACAATGCGCGGCTCAACTGGCAGACCAACGAGATTGTCGTGTCGTCAGACAAGGTGGCTGAGCCTGTGGCTGTGAGATATTGCTTCAAGGATTTCGAGCCGGGCACGCTCTACGGCGGCGACTGGTTGCCGCTCATCCCTTTCCGCAGTGATGACTGGGAATGACGGCCGAATGGCGCTGACCGCCAAACTACATCATTGAGATCTGACTGCGAGACGTCTCCGCATCTCCCGGGGCCACAGAAAGGCCAGTATCAAGCCTCTCATCGCGAGATATGAAATGAACGCGGTCCAGAGCATATGGTTTGAAAGCGGCCCGAAGAAACCTCCGTCGACGAAGTCGCCGGAGAAAGCCACGCAAAAGAATATCACCGATGCCGACAAAGTTGCAATGAGCATTTTGCCGGTGTCGGTGATTCCTATATAGAAACCATCATATATGAATGCCCAGACCGAGACAGCCGGTATCAGCCATATCCAAGTCTTCATCTCCCTGACTCCTGTCCTCACGCCTTCTTCGTCGGTAAGGATGTCGGTCAGCGCCCCGCACCCTGTGGCATATAAGCATGAGAAAACCGCGGCTACCCCTGCGGCCCACAACAACAGGGCCTTGACATAGCGCGAGAGCATACCGGCCTCTCTGGCTCCATAAGCTTTCCCCGTCAGGGCCTCGGCACTGAAAGAGAAACCGTCCATAAAGAATGAGAATAGGGTGAAGAACTGCATCACCACTGCGTTGACGGCCAAAGTCTGCGCCCCCAGTCTCGCACCTGCGGCGGTGACTCCGAGAGTCACCGATATGATACAGAATGAACGGAAGAAAAGGTTGGAATTGACTGAGAAGAATCTTCCTATGCCTGCGCCGGAGATTATGTCGCGGAGAGGTGGAAACAGCGTGCGCCCCCTCATGAACCGTAAGGCCGCGATCAAGGCTATGACGAATCCGGCCCAGTTAGCGGATACTGTTCCAACGGCCACCCCGTCGAATCCCATGCCTAATCCGAATACCAGCAACAGACTTGCCGCGATGTTGATCACATTTACGCTTATGGCCACGACCATAGGCCAGAATGTTGACTGCATGCCGACAAACCATCCGCTCAGAGCCATCGTGGCCAAAAGCGACGGCGCCTCCCATATGCATATTCTGAAATATCGCCTTACCAGATGTTCCACCTCCGGTTCGGCTCCTATGAGGCGAAGCATCAGCGAAAGCAGCGGCTGCCGCAACAATACGAGGACGAGACCTATCAGCAGACCGAGAAGCAGGGAGCGGATGAACACTTTGGATATCTCACTGTCATCATCAGCTCCGAAAGCGGTGGCTGTAAGCCCCGTGGTGCCCATGCGCAGGAATCCGAACAGCCAGAAGATCACATTGAGCATCGTAGTTCCCACGGCTATGGCCGCGAGAAAGAGCTCCGAACCGAGATGACCGGAAATGGCTGTATCACAAAGGCCGAGCAGCGGCACCGTGATATTGCTCACGATAGCCGGTATGCTCAGCCTCAATATCTCTTTTGATGTGCTCAATGTCAGAAGCCGAAATCCTGTCCTTTACGCACTGCGGGAATTCCCTCCTTCATCCAGCGGGGCATCGGTTCGCCTTTCAGGTAATGGTCGAAGAACTGCTGCAGACGGCGGGTGATGTCCTTGCGGTTGCGGCGTTCCTTAAGGTTATGCGCCTCTCCGTTGTACTGGAGCATCCACACGGGTTTCCCGAGACGGCGCAGGGCCATGAACATCTCTATGCCCTGATACCAGGGCACCGCACCGTCGTCGTCATTATGCATTATAAGGAGTGGGGTGTGGACTCTGTCGGCATGGAACACCGGCGAGTTGGCGATATACAGCTCCGGAGCCTCCCATAGATTGCGGCCTATGCGGCTCTGGCCAACCTCATACTGCGCCTGGCGTGAATCGCCCGAACCCCAGCGGATGCCGCCGAAAGCCGATGTCATGTTGGCTACAGGCGCTCCTGATCCGGCACACGCGAACATATTGGTGCGCGTCACGAGATAAGCTGTCTGATAGCCGCCCCAGCTCTGGCCGTCGATGCCTACACGCTTGATGTCGATGTTGGGGTACTGCCGGCATACCTCCTCTACACCGGAACATACATAGTTGTAGGCATTCTCTCCGGGTATTCCGGCGGTGTAATGGATGTCGGGTACGAATATGGCATAGCCTCTGCTGGCGTAGAACGGGAAGTTGATCCAGCTCCACGATGGCTCCATGTCCCAGTGTTTATAGAGGTTGTCGGAATATATCTCGTAGAAATATGTCAGCATGGGATACTGCTTGTCCGGATCGAAATCCTCCGGGAGGATCAGGATTCCTTCGGAGGGCTTGCCGTCGTAGGCGTTCCATCTGAAGAGGCGCGCGGTGCCCCAGTTATAGTCTTTCATCCAGGGGTTGGAGTCGCTCACTTTCGTTGTTTTCGAAGGCACGAGACCACGGGAGACATATACATTAGGCGAAGTGTTGAAATTCCCCTGAATCCAGCTGTAGACATCGGCATCCTTGGCCTTCCTGACTTCCGTGAACATATATTCTTCAAGAAAATCTACCTTCGGAGCAATGGATTTTGCGGAGAAAACAGCTGATGCGAGTCCGTTGCGTTTGTCTTTATAGTCGAAAAGGGAATAAAGCACCTTGTCGCCTGATTTATAGAACCTCTGTTCCGGATCGGTCTTTATGGCGCGGATGCGGAGATTCTTTCTTTTCCCCTCCCCGGCGGTGAGATTTACTGGCTCGGCGACACCGAGAGGATCGAGCGATATGACATCATATCGGTCATAGACGAGCACGCGTGCATCGCCTTCCGTCCATCCCATCACTCCGTAGGCATCTCTCTCCTTGAGAGGTGTGTCGGTATCCTCGTCCCAAAGATGCTGCTCAACCTTCCCGCTGATCATTCTGGTCTGTGATGCGGCGATGTCGTAGGCGTGATAACGTCGGTCGGCAAACCAGAGCACATATCTGTCTGCGGGGGATAGACGGTAGGATCCGGCGGGCGCGTAGCCCACGTTGCGTTCCTCTCCCGTGGCGACATTTATGAGATATAACCTGACAGGGTACTGGTAGTTCCACTGTTCGTTTATCATGTTTTCCGAATGGTCGGCCACCAGAGCCCAGTCGGCATCCCATCTGTCGGGAGCCGATACCATGGCATGGGGATTGGATGTGATGAGGGTCTGGCGTCCACTCTCAAGATCGATGGCTACAGGGTAAGTGTGCTCACGGAGCCTTTTCACGGAGATTCTCTCCTGCGGAGGAGTCATGGGTGCATCCCACCTCCAGATGTCGAGCGCGGGAGTCTCGAAGCTGACGAGTGTTGTGTCGTCGGGGGCGACTTCAGGAGCGACCCCCACTATGAGCCTGCGGCCGTTATGGGAGAAGAGAGGCCGGGAATATTGGTTAAGGAAGAGTCTGTCGCCTGTCTGTACCTTTATCTGCCTCGGATCGTGGTTCTCGCGGGTGAGGTCGGATATGAAGAGGTCGCTGCGTCGTGTGCCGGTCTCAGTCGAGTCGTCGGAGGCTATATATGCGAGCTGCGATGCCTGCTCATTGAAGACCGGACGGCCATAGTGGCGCTTGTCACGGTCAATGAGCACGAAAGAGTCGTCGGAAAGCCGGAGCACTCCGGTTCCGTTGGTGGCGAGAGTGTCTTTCTTGGCCTTCAGGAGAGTCACCGCAAGGCGCGATCCGTCTTTGGAGAAGACATATTTGTCGACCCAGTTGATTGTGCGCGATGTCCCCGCCGCGAGATTCCTGACAACAAGCGGACGCCCGGCTTTCTTGTCTTTAAGCTGTTTGGGCTTGATCAGCGCTGTGTCGCAGGAGAGCCACGCCACGCATTGTCCCCCCCTCTCAGGCACGGCATATGATATGACTCTCGCGATCTTCTCAGTCTTGCCGGTGGCGAGGTCGATGATCGCCAGCGAATCCTGTGGCAGATCGAAATCTTTCTTCTTGGCTATCTTCGCGTCGCGGGTCTGTTTATAGAGTGGACGCACAAGGGCGAAAGCCCATTTTCCGTCGGCCGAGAAAGAGGGACGATAGCCTCGGGCTATCTCTATGCGGTTGCCTTTGGCTGTGTTGTTGAAGAAGAGTGTGCCGTCGCCTTCCTGTGGATTGACGGCATACGATTCCCATGTGCCGTTGTCGGTGATCGCGTAATTTGTCACTTTCTCCCATCTGTCGAAATCAGAATGGTCGAGCACCTTCTTGGCGTAGGCCGGCGCCGATGCCAGGAGCAGCGACAGCGCGAGTGTCATTGTCGTTTTCATGAGTATGTGGAGTTGTTTGGTGTCCGTATGTGTGGGTTTCAATCAATCTTGTGGAGGTCATGCCCCATCCGTTGCTTCTTTGTGTGCATGTAGAAGCGGTTGTATTGGTTGGGCTCAACCTCCAGCGGCACATTTTCTGCCACTTCCAGTCCGTAGCCCTCGAGTCCTATACGTTTCACCGGATTGTTGGTCATGAGCCTCATCTTCGTTATTCCGAGTGCGTGGAGTATGTTTGCGCCCACTCCGTAGTCGCGTTCATCAGCCTTATGTCCGAGATGCAGGTTCGCGTCGACTGTATCAAGGCCGTTCTCCTGGAGTTTGTAAGCCTTTATCTTGTCCATCAATCCGATGCCGCGTCCCTCCTGATTGAGGTATATCACGGCTCCGCGCCCTTCCTTCTCGATCATTTTCATGGCCAGATGAAGCTGCTCGCCGCATTCGCATCGCATGGAGCCGAAGATATCGCCTGTGGCGCACGAAGAATGTACCCTCACGAGTACGGGGTCTCCGTCTTTTATATCACCTTTTATCAAGGCGATATGCTCGAGCCCATTGTCTTTTTGCCTGAAGGGTATGAGACGGAAATGCCCGTATTGCGTCGGCATGTCTACTTCCTCGCCCATCTCTACGATGGAGTCGTTCTTCATACGATATGCGATCAGGTCGCGGATGCTCACGAGCTTCAGCCCCCATTCGTCGGCCCGACGGCGCAATTCGGGGAGACGGGCCATTGATCCGTCGTCGCTCATGATCTCCATTAGGGCGGCGGCCGGCTGCAGTCCTGCGAGGCGGGCGAAATCTACAGCCGCCTCCGTGTGGCCGCATCGCTGTATCACGCCGCGATCCTGCGCGTAGAGAGGATTGATATGTCCGGGTCGCCCGAATGTCTCCGGTTTTGAAGCGGGGTCGGCTAGTGCCCTGATTGTGGCAGCACGGTCGTCGGCGGATACTCCTGTGGAGCAGCCATCGAGTTTGTCGACAGTCACTGTGAAGGGAGTGCCGAGCACGGAGGTGTTCTCCTCTACCTGATGTGGAAGCCCGAGTTCGCGGCAACGCTGGTTGGTGATGGGCGCGCATAGCACTCCGCGGGCGTTCTTAAGCATGAAATTCACGTCGTCGGGGGTGATTTTCTCGGCGGCGATGATGAGGTCACCCTCATTCTCGCGGTCTTCGTCGTCTACCACGATTATGAATTTGCCGTTGCGGAAGTCTTCTATGGCTTCTTCGATGGAGTCGAGTCTTATTATGTTGTTTTCCATATCTGGTTGGTGTTTTGGCGTAGAGAGTTGATCAGACAATGAAAATCGAGAAGTTGACGCTGCCGTATACCCTATGCTGTGAGAAACCGGGAAGCGTGGAGAAATCACGGTTCTTTGAATGTTCGATGATCACGACGGTGCCTTCCTTTACCATATCCGACCCGAGAATAAGCCCCGGCACTTCCTCAAACCGCGGATGGTCGTAGGGAGGATCAGCGAATATGAAATCGAATTGCCTGTGGCATGTCTCGATGAATCTGAACACGTCTCCTCTTATCACGCGCAGGGATTCATCGCCGAGCTTATCCTTTACCGACGTTATGAATTTCGTCTGCACAGGTGCCTGTTCCACAGCTGTCACTTCCGCGCACCCCCTCGAGAGGAACTCGAAACTGATGGCTCCGGTGCCCGCGAAGAGATCGAGAGCCGATTTCCCTTCGAGATCGTCGATGTTCTCAAGCACGTTGAAAAGGTTCTCGCGTGCGAAATCCGTAGTGGGACGCGCCGTAATGTTGCGCGGCACGTCAAATCGGCGTCTGCCGTATTTCCCTCTGATTATTCTCATTCTGGCTTGTTGTCGGTTACGCGGATGTTGGAGAATACGGTAAAGGCCTCGGCTGCGTCGGCCGGGACCGGTATACCCTCAAGTTCCACTTCCGCCTCTTTAGGATTAACGCCGTAGACATTGAACAGGTTGAACGCATGGTAGGCGATATCGCTTCCGGCGGCCCAGGAATGGGTGGAGGCGGAGACAAGGGCCTCTCCGTTGAGAAGCACATAGTCCGCTTCTCCGTCGCGGACTGATATGAAAAGCCTGTGGCCTTCGCCTGAGTGTCGTTGTCGGGCTACGGCCTGCATGAGGTTGCAGCCAACCCTCGCGCCGGGGAAGGTGCGGTTGATGAAGCCTTTGAGCCCGGGAGCAAGATGAAACGCCGCGGTGATGTCTTTGTCGGTGTCATACATCACGTCGGCTTCATCGGCTTGGTAAAGTGCCGTGTAGAAAGCGCTTTCCGCGCTGTCCGTGTCTTCCAGGAGAGCCGTGGGCATGAAAAGCGTCTTTCTGTCGAAGATTATTATCCTTGCCGAGAAATCGTCGAGCACACGCGGGTGGTCGTAGACGGCGTTCTCTATATTGCGCAGCAGGTTGTCGGGGTCGTTGTCCCAGGATGTGCTGAACAGTTCCTGCGGCTCCACATCCCCGTGGATTGTGTTCTCGAGATGAGCTGACATGCCGGATGGGTGGATCTTCACGATCAGTCGCCATTGTCCCGTGTCTGCGTAGTCGGCTGCGGTCAATACTGTCATTGTCTCTGATTTTTCCACAAAATTAAGCAAAATCCCCGACATCTGCAAGTTGCCGGTTAAACCATCCGGATCTTGGAAGTCGCAGGCGGGATAAGCGTCGTGCCTCTTGTGGAGGCACGAGGGAATTCATCCTTTTGACAGATATGCTTTGTGCAGAATATCTGTAGGAATTCAGTGTTTGGAGAACAAAAGGACGATGAAGACAAATATGCAGAGTAAAAAGACGTTGAGTATGAGAAACCAGATCCAGGTAAGACATTTGCGCCACCATTGCCTGATCGGGAAGGCCTTATTAAGAGCTATCGTGCCGATTATGATGACAACGGGGAATTTGACGTATTCCCCGTATTGAGGAAATAATATGGCAAGGGGGAGGAGAAGGTTATTGTAGATTGAAAAGCTGCATCCCATGTAGATGGCGGCTGTAAGATATTCGGCGAGATTATACTTCCGGCCTGTAGTGAGACCATAGGCCAGATAGCAATTGAATGCCAGGGCGAATGCAATCACAATCTTGGCAAGAATATCCGACGACAGGAGCATCTTCAAAAACCATCCGCCCCCGTCGATTTCCGGATCTTCCGGTGGCTGCAGGAAGTCTACATGAAAGATATTGCCCAATACCGTATATATGAATGTAAAATAAAGGAGCAGCTGTATCACCATGGTGATCGGAGGGGAATACTTCACACGTTTGCCGTGGATGTATTGCCTGATCACTTCCCAGGGGTGGAACATCAATCCTACAAAGGTATCCCAGAAACCGGGGGTCATGCGTGCGAAACTCATTGCCACACCTTTCCAGAAAGTCTTCATGGTGATCCGGTGGGGCGTGGCGAGTGGCTGTCCGCAGTTATGGCAGAATGATCCTTTCCCCTCTGTGCCGCAGTTCAGACAGACGGTTGTTTCAGATGTCATAATAAATTGTCAGGTCGATCCGCCGGCCGCATATCGCTGCCGGTGGATCGACTTATGTGTTTTTGATGTTGGTTTTATGTCTACCGATGGTCGGTGTGTCGTAGCTGTCGGTAGGTTAATCATTCCTCCACGCGCAGCGGCTGATGCAGGGCGCCATATTGTGCGTCGCCGAGGCGTATCACATAGTGAAGATAATATGTCTTGCCGGCGTCAAGGGCATTGATGCCGTTTACCATGAGAAGCGGGATGGTGATGACACTGCCGCTTTCCTCCACATAGGACGTTCCTATTGACGGATCGGCTCCGGGATAATCTTTCCATTTATCGTCAGGACTGAGTGTGTCGTCGCTCTCAAGGCCAACATATAGATAGTTGCAACCATGATATGCGAATATATCCTCGTAGTCGTCATAACTCTCGAGCCCGAGCGATTTCAGGCCTTCCCGGATATCGACACTAAACTCGTTGGTCTCGCTCTTCCTGACGGTTTCGACAGGCAATGCCACACTTTTCTGAGCCATCCCTTCATAGTGGAAGGACATGGTCTTTACGGAAATGGCTTTGCCGTAGCCTATTCTCACTCCCGACCAGAATGCCGACATATTGCCGGTAAGGTCGTAGTCTAACGTAAGGATATATTCTCCCGGTTCTTCGCCTTGTTCCACTGCCGATACCGACAATGGTTTTAGTTCGGGCGCAGGCGCCGGATCGGTAGATTCCTCATCCCAGTTGAATACAAGATTGGAGTTAGACTGTGTCTCAGGGAAAAAGGTGAATTCCGCGGGATCGGGTTTCCCTTCCAGCCCGGTCATCTTGACAGTGATATCGAAAGATCCGGTTGAAATGAACGATACGAACGAATTCTCGCCGACGGGCTCGATTGTCACAGGAACCGGTTGCGGCTCATCCTTATCGTCGCTGCATGCGCTTAGAGAGGGAAGAAGCAATACTGTTGCCAGGATTGTCAGCATCGCCGACAAATGTTTGTTTGAATTTTTAATCAGCATCATGTAGTTATGGTTGTTTTTGATGGTTGTGAAATGTCATGTGATTATTTCTGTCTGATCCGGGCCGCTGATGATTCTATGGAGGAATCGCGCAGCCATAGGAATCTTTATGCTTTTGGCGGGCAGACATATTTATCGGCAAAGTTAGTTATGAATAAGATTCCTGTCTTATCTTACGGCGCATTGTTCTCCAGAAAAGTAATTTAAGTTGTCCAAAAAATTCACATGTAAGTTGTACAATGTTGATTACGTTTGGATTAGGACGGTTGTCAGTGAAGCCGGAAATTATATGCGGATTGCTGCCGACATCGTGACGGCACATATATTGTCAGACGTCGGAGGAGGATATGGAAGCAGCGTTTGACTTGAAGTCGGTAGGGCTCATGCCGAATTTCTTTTTGAACTGGCTATAGAAGGAACTCGTCGACATGCCAACTTCTCCGGCGATTGCTTCCATGTTCCACTGCGGATTCTCGTGCATGAGTCTTACGGCATAGTCGAGGCGGCAGTTGTTGATATATTGCGGGAAGGAGCAGCCGGCATACTGCCGGAATATGGCGGCGAATTTGTTTGTGGGTATGTGGAACTCCGAGAGGAGGCTTTTTCTTGACAAATCAGGTTTTAGAAACAGGCGTCGTGCGAGCACTTCATGATGCATTCGCTCATAGAGGAGCCTGTCTCTTTCAGTAAGTGTGGTGTCAGTATCTGTCTGCTGGGTAGAGGATACCTCTTTTCCTGCAGTAGTCTCTTTCCCATCCTGGTGTGGGGAGTCATCTGTGTCGTTTTCTACCGCCGGTGAGCCGTAGCCTTGTTTCGTTATGAGGTTTCTCAGGCGCATGACCTCCTCTTCATTGTGAAACTGTCTCTCCTTGAAGACCATGAGTTCGTCGATGGTCTTTACCAAAGTCTTATTCTTGTTGTTGATAGCACGGTTGTAATAGTGCATCCGGATTATTGAAATCAGAGCAAGGATAAGGAATATGGCGGCAGATATTATGATCATATTGCGTATGCGCAGAGACGCCGACTGTTTCTGTATCTCCATCTCTTGTTCGTTGGTCCGATATATTTCGGCAAGCTCAAGGGCTTTCATGTCGTTGTCGCGCATGCGGAGTGTGTCGCTCAGGGTCACGATGGTATTGAGCACCCGGTTGGCCGACCGTAGGTCGCCGAGACCCTGATACGCGGCGAGTTCGTTTTTGAGCTGTAGCTCGACATATCCCCAGCTTACAGTGTCGGTATTTGCCTGTCAGGATCTCTTTTCTTTTTCCAGATATTTCAACGCCTCCAGGTATTGCCCGGAGGCGAAAAGATGAGGTATGATCAGTTGGCATGCATCCGGGGTTGCGGCAAATTTCGTGGAAAGAAGTTTGCTGAACAGCTTTGAGGCCGTATCGGCATCTCCTCTTAGTCTTGCCAGTTGCGCTCCCATGGCGTAGCAGCTTGCCCTGCGCATATCCGCAAGTCCTGCCGGGACATCCCCTTTGCTTTCCAGACGGTCGATGGCCTCTTCATAGCGTGGCAGCAAATGCGATGCTTCGTCTGTCATCCCTTCATTCATGAGGGCGCCGGTTGTCACTGCGAGCGCGTATGCGTAATCGTCGGAGGCGCTGTAAGTGTTGTCTTCGCGCGATTCCGCATCAAGTATGTCGATCGCCTTTACGAAATAACTTAAAGCTTCCTCTTTCCTGTGGAGCATGATCAGGTTCTGTGCCAGACAGAGATTAAGGTTTGCCTCCGAGGCAGGTATGACACTGTCTTGGGCTGTCTTAATACCCACTGTGCAGAATTCTATGCTTCTGGAATAATCGCCCTGGATATGATAGAGATGGGCGATGTTGTCCATAAGGTGCAGAAGAGTGGTGGCATTGTCGCACCCGGAGCTGAGACTGTAGGCATCAAGCGCGTATTTGAGTGCTTTGTTGGCGTCATCCATCCCGTTGAAGTAGATCAGACTGCGCAATCGGTTAAACTCGAAATCATCTATCTGCCGGGTGAGCTTTGCGGAGTCGAGCAAGAGGAGAGCCCTTTCGGGATCTTTGAGGGAGATGCTGTTTATTGAATCGGAATCAAACGTCTTTTCTACTGGAGAACCGTTTCCACTGTTTCCGCACGCACAGAGGGAAGCGAGAAGGATAATCGTCAATGAATATAGTAAAAGACGCGGTTTATTGTTCATCAGCTTGTCATTTCTCCGCAGAGACTGTATTCCATATAGTTTTTCACCTCTTCAGGAGTCATGTCGCGGCCAAGAAGATACATGAGTTTGGTGATGGCGGCCTCGGAAGTCAGGTCATGACCCGAGACTACGCCGGCGTTTGCGAGTTCAAGTCCGGTGACATACCGGAAAGGATGTACACAGCCGTTGTTGCATTGGGTTATATTGACCACTACGATACCTCGGTCTACAGTTTCCCTTATTGCATCGATAAACCATTGGTCGTTAGGTCCGTTGCCGGCTCCGAACGTCTTCAGCACCACTCCTTTGATTCCGGGAGTCGACAGCATGTGGCGCACCACCTCCTCCCTGATGCCGGGGAAAAGGTCGACGAAGAGCACATTGCGGTCCATATTATAATGCACTTTAAGCGGTGCGCGCGAGTTTTTCGATCGCCAGAGCGCCTCACGGTTGAATGTGATCCCGAGTCCTATCTTGGCGAGTTCCGGATAATTGTTGCTTTTGAAGGCGTTGAAGTTGTCAGCACTTTTCTTGGTGCTTCTGTTGCCTCTCCAGAGATAGTTTTCGAAAAGGATAGCTACTTCCCTGACCATCTGTCCGCCGTTGCGGTCGCGGGCGGCGGCGATCTGGAGGGCCGTGATGAGATTCTCCTCCCCGTCGGTGCGCACTTCTCCGATCGGCAGCTGCGAACCGGTGATGATCACCGGTTTGTTAAGGTTCTCGAGCATGAAACTTAACGCCGAAGCCGTGTAGGCCATTGTGTCGGTGCCGTGGAGCACCACGAATCCGTCGTATAGCTCATAGTTCTCCTCAATCACCCTGGCAATCTCCCCCCAGTGTTCGGGAGTCATGGCAGATGAGTCGATCGGCTTATCAAACTGAAAGCTGGAAATCTCGTAATCGAGCATTTTCAGTTTCGGCACATTGTCGAGAAGATGGTTGAAGTCGAAGGGCTCGAGGGCATGGCTCACGGGGTTTTCTATCATTCCGATAGTTCCTCCCGTGTATATCATCAATATCCTGGGGCGAGAAAGAGGTATCATATGGTTTGGAGGTCAATTGTAATTTGCTTGCAAATTTAGCAAAATGACATGATAAAAACAATAGCCCGGGCAAAATTTGTCCGGACTATTGACTTTTTTCTATGAATAGGGGGTCATTCCTGAGGTCTGAGCCAGCGGAAACCATAGAAATGCTGCCCTTCGAGTTTGAACAGCCTCGACATGGGATAGGGATCGGCCACGACTTTGCCGTTCTCGTGGGAGATATGTATAAGATAAGGCTCACCATCCTTCATCTCCACAAATCCGATATCATATATGTCGAAATCGATCTCGTTTGAAAGCATTATCACAACATCGCCGTCTTGCATGAGCTCATGAAGAGGTTTGTTTGAAGAACTCTGTTTCTTCATGTGAGGTATGCGGTGGCTTCTGTAGCCCATCTCCATCATCCGGACCTTGTCATATGTCTCCGGATTTTTCATGGCGGGATACTTGTCGCGATGGCGCGTGAGATAGTCGAGTGTCTTGGTTTTGAACCCGCCTCCACCGAGATATTCGGTCATCTCCTTGAGATGGCCGCGATACACGTTGTCGACCACCCAGTCAGCTCCGTATATCAGCTGGCTTGCGAAGCCGCTGTCTTCACCCTTGCGTCGGCTGTAAGCTTCGTATTGCCTTTCGTATTCCTGAACTCTGGGTACTTTCTGCCTGCTGGCCTCCGCCAAAGCGAGCACAGTGTTGGCGAATCCTATACGGTCGAAGCCATGGAGGTCTATCACGATCGTGCCGATGGAGTCATTGTCGGGAGCCTCGGCGAAAGGGATGCCCTCAAGCTCATGTGCGGCCAGCACCACGCGCCGGCCGAATCCTTCGTCGGTCGAGGAGATCTTTTTCAGGATGTCGCTCACTTTGACCGTGTCTTGCTGGCAGTGTATGCGTGGTTCGTAGGCTTTGCAAGTGGAAAAGCCGGAGAGAAGAAAGGCGAGAAACGCCAGAGGCGACATAAGGAACGGGATATATTTCTTGAAAAAATTGTTCATGAGTAGCTATTTTTCTGCAAAATTAATAATTTATTCCAATATATCGCCTTTCCGGCATTGAAGTTTAACCGACATCAATTAAATTTGCGGTATGGAAATAATAGAGATCGACTCGCTTTCGCATCCCGGGGTGGAGATTTTCGCCTCTCTGACGGAGGCTCAGCTGCGCAATCGGCTTGACCCTGCGAAGGGGATTTTTATAGCGGAGAGCCCTAAGGTGATATCCGTGGCGCTCGATGCAGGATATGAGCCGCTGGCTATACTTTGTGAAAGGCGGCATATAGAGGGCGACGCTGCGGAAGTGATAGCCCGTTGTGGCGATATAAAGGTATATACCGGCAACCGGGAGCTTCTTTCGGGGCTCACCGGCTATACGCTTACCCGGGGAGTGCTCTGCGTGATGCGCCGCAAGGCATTCGCACCGGTGGACGAGGTGTGCCGCGGAGCGAGAAGGGTGGCTGTGATCGATGGTGTGACCGACACCACCAACATCGGGGCAATCTTCCGGTCGGCCGCGGCTATCGGGGTCGATGCGGTGCTTCTCACCCCTACCTCGTGCGATCCGCTCAACCGACGTGCGGTAAGGGTATCGATGGGAAGTGTGTTTCTCGTGCCATGGACTTGGCTCGACAGACCGGTGTCATCGCTCCGCTCAATTGGATTCACGACAGTGGCGCTTGCGCTGACCGACCGCTCCGTGAACATCGACGATCCGGAGCTCGCCGGAATTGAGAGGATGGCCATGATCCTTGGCACAGAGGGCGACGGCCTCGCCTCTGAGGTGATAGAGGATGCCGACTTCACGGCCAGGATACCGATGGCGCACGGAGTAGACTCACTCAATGTGGCGGCCGCATCGGCAGTGGCTTTCTGGCAGCTGAGAGCTCCTCGCACACCTTGTGTAGATTCTGACAATGTTTGTCTAACCACAGAAAAACAATTGTAATGAGCAGGGCGCAACTTAAGAAATACCTGCAGGGTCTCGGAGAGGCTGAGCTCAGGGAGGTTATCCTCGGTCTGTATGACGCCAGGAAGGAGGCGAAGGAATATCTTGAGTTCTTCATTGATCCTGATATAAAGGATACGGTCGAGAAATACAGGAAACTCCTTACACGCCAGTATTTCAACAGCAAGGGGCGTCCGCTTAAGCGATTCCCTCTGAGCGAAGGAAACCGGCTTGTCAAAAATGCCGTGACACTCGGCATCCCTCCCGAAGAGGCATGCGATATAATGGTGTATAATCTCGAGGACGCCATCTCCTGGCTTGTGATGCGCCGCAGCATGGGCCAGACAGCGTGGACGGCGTTGATCAACACTTTCCGCAGGGCTGCCGACTATGCTTTCGCTTACGGACTGACAGAGATTATGAAGGAACGTTTCGACCGCCTGATGAAATATTCGCGTCATGCGCCGGGACATCTCCGTGTCGAGGAGCGCCTGGCGCAGGAGTATGAGGAGGCGTCGATCCATAATGGCAATGACCATGAAGATGGTCTTGAAGATTCTAACATTTCAGAAAATGGCTAAGAAAGATAAGATCGTGCTTGTAGGGGGCGGCGGACATGCCCTGTCGCTCCTTGAGGTCTTACGCGATCCGAAGGCAGTGAGAGGCTATATCGCTCTTGAGGCGTCCCCCTCGCTGACTCTCGAATGGCTCGGCGATGATGAAGCCGCCCGCGGACTGAGAGACGACAGTCTGTTTCATATCGCTTTTGTCTATTCCGGGCTTCCCGTGATGGCTCTACGGCGCAAAATAATAGAGAAATATGAGACAATGGGGGCGAGATTCGCATCGATAATCGCTCCTACGGCAATTGTGACGCGCAATGCGCGGATAGCGGATGGATGTGCGGTGATGAACGGGGCGATAGTCAACCGCGCACATATCGGCAGGCACGTGGTGGTCAACACCGGCGCCATAGTGGAGCATGACTGCGAGATAGGATCCAACACGTTCATAGGTCCGGGTGCCGTGATGGGTGGCGCGGTGAAGATCGGCAGCGACTGCTTCATAGGTCTCGGTTCCCGCATCAAGAACGGAGTGACGATAGCTCCTGGCATCACTGTCGGCATGGGCGCCGTGGTGACCGATGATCTCCGCGAGCCGGGTATCTATCATGGAAATCCCCTTAAGTTCCACTCTCTGAAAAAAATAAAGAAATGACATCATCTCCTATCGTCATAGCGGAGGCCGGGGTGAACCACAATGGTTCCCTCGAGAGGGCCATGCGTATGGTTGACGCCGCCGCGGAGGCCGGCGTGGATTACGTGAAGTTTCAGACTTTCAAGGCAGAAAGCCTCGTCACTGCCGCCGGCCGTACGGCAGATTACCAGAAGAATAACTGCGATGCCGATTCCCAGCTTGAGATGCTTCGTGGGTTGGAACTTCCGTTCGACGCTTTCCGTAGGCTCGCGGGTCATTGTGCGGAGAAAGGGATCGGTTTCCTCTCAACCCCCTTCGATGCGGCTAGCGTGGATTTTCTCGCCTCTCTGGGCATGGATTTCATGAAGGTGCCGTCTGGGGAGATCACCAATCTCCCTTATCTTCGCAGGATAGCGGCGACGCATATCCCTGTGATCATGTCTACCGGCATGTCGACGCTCGGCGACATAGAGGGGGCGCTCGGAGTCTTCTACGGTGCCGGATATGGATCTGACGATCTGGTGCTGCTGCATTGCAACACCGAATATCCTACTCCCATGGCAGATGTCAACCTCAATGCCATGACGGCCATGCGCACGGCATTCGCTTTGCCTGTGGGGTATTCCGACCACACGCAGGGCATTGAGGTGCCCATAGCGGCTACCGCGCTGGGGGCCTGCGTCATAGAGAAGCATTTCACCTTATCACGCTCTCTTCCGGGTCCTGACCACATTGCCTCGCTTGAACCCTGCGAACTGAAGGCTATGGTGCGCTCCATACGTAATGTGGCGGAAGCGTTGGGAAGCCGTGTGAAGAGAGTCTCCGGCTCGGAGCGTAAGAATATTGCTGTAGCACGTAAAAGCATAGTTGCCGCAAGGGATATCGCCGCAGGTGAGATCCTTACTGAGGATAATCTTGTGGTGAAACGTCCCGGCACGGGCATCTCTCCAATGCTGTGGGATGAGATAATCGGCCGACGTGCGGTAAGGCATTTTTGTGCCGACGAACAGATTGAGTTGTGACATCATGGAGAAGAGAAAAATATGCTTTGTGACGGGCACCCGTGCCGATTACGGCATCATGGCCCCGTTGATGAAGAGGATTGCCACGGAGGGGGAGGCCCAACTGCAGATTATAGCCACCAACATGCATCTCGCTCCGGAATACGGAATGACGGTCAATGAGATAGAGAAAGACGGACTGAGGGTCGACGCCCGAGTGGAATCGCTTCTTTCGGGCGATACACCGTCGGCCACGGTGAAGTCGATGGGACTTACGGAGATCGGTATCGCCGATGCCTTCGCGCGCCTGAAGCCTGATCTTGTGGTGATACTCGGCGACCGTTATGAGATGCTCGCAGCGGCTTCCGCCGCGTTGATATTCAGGATTCCCGTGGCACATCTATACGGAGGGGAGACTACAGAGGGAGCCTATGATGATGCCATACGCCATGCCATCACCAAACTCTCGTGGTTGCATTTCACGTCGACCGAACTGTATGCCCGGAGAATTGTCCGCATGGGTGAGGATCCTGCGAGGGTGTTCTGGGCCGGATCTCTCGGTGTGGACAATATCCGCCATGAAGACTTTCTGCCTCTGGAAGAACTTGAGGAATCTATCGGCTTCGTGCTTGGCGACAGATATGTGGTAGCCACGTTCCATCCTGTCACCACGCAGCCCGGGGAGGAGGAGAGGCAGACGGCCGCCATGCTCAAGGGGCTTGATGATATCCTGGAAAAGGGATGGAGGGTGCTCTTCACTATGCCCAATTCCGACACGGGCGGCAAGCGTGTGGCGTCAATGATCAGCGACTGGGCATCGGCGCATCCCGGTCAGGTAAAGGCCGTTGCGTCGCTGGGACGACGGAGATTCTATTCGGCCATGCACAATGCCTCGGCTATGGTTGGAAATTCCTCGAGCGGCCTGATAGAAGCTCCGGCTTTCGGCATTCCCACTCTGAATGTGGGCGACCGTCAGAAGGGCAGAGCACGGGGTGAGTCGGTGGTCGACGTCACCTGCGAATACGATGCCATAGCGAAAGGGTTGAGGAAGGTGTTGTCTCCTGAGTTCAGGAAGATGATCTCCGCGGTGCCTGCGGAGACCTTGAATCCGTATGAGCGCGACGGCTCGCAGGATATCATTTACCGTCAGCTCCTTGAAGCCCCGCTCTCCGGCGTGAAGACATTCTATGAGATGGAATAGAACCCGACGGGGGGTATAGTTGTTGTGTTAATAGCTGAATAGAACAGTAGATATAGGGATGATTGTCTTATGTCTGCTACTTATAAAAATGAAATGCTATGAACACTATTAAAACTATGGCTATGGCTCTCACACTTTGTTCCGCTGCTTTTTGCACACCATTCTCCGATGCATGCTCGAGAGTATTGTATAAAGGCATCGACGATCTCTTTGTCGTGGGCCGTTCTCTTGACTGGAAGACTCCGATACCGACAAACCTTTATGTCTATCCGGCAGGTATGGAGAAGGTCGGATCAGATAAGCCCGGAGCTGTGAAATGGACTTCGAAATATGGTGCTGTCTATGCCGTGGGTTATGACGGAGGCATCACGGAGGGGATGAATGAGAAAGGTCTGGTGGTGAACGGTCTTTTCTGCAAGGGTACTGTCTACAATAATCCTGACACCGAAGGGCGTCCACCCATGTCGCTTGCTGTCTTTGTTGCCTGGATGCTTGACCTTAATGCCACGACGGATGAGGTTGTGGAGGTTTTGAAGAAGCATGAATTCTCTATCGGCGGTTCTACGTTTGATGGCGGTACGGTATCAACGCTGCATTGGGGTATCACGGACGCTTCCGGTAAATCGGCTATCGTGGAATTCAACAATGGTGTCATCAACGTTTATGACATGGGCGATTATCGTGCTATGACCAATGATCCCAACTGGCCTCAGATGACTGCCATATTGGATTATTGGGATAAGATCGGAGGGATGCACATGCTTCCAGGTACTGTAAGCAGTCCTGACCGTTGCACGCGTGCCAACTATTTCGCACACCATGTGGAAGCAGTAGCCGATCCGGCGCTCGCAGTCAGCATTACGAGAAGCATTCTTGTGGCTTCATGTGTGCCCTACACTTATGAGATAAAGGGTGAGCCGAATGTGTCTTCCACTCAGTGGCGCTCTTATGCGGATCTGAAGAACCGTCGTTACTATTTCGATATAGTGACCAATATGGGTTATTATTTCGTAGACCTTACGAAGTGTAATCTCGCCCCCGGTGCTCCGGTGATGAAACTTGACACCACTAAAGAGACACTTCTAATAGGAGAGGCCAATCCGTCGCTACGTAAAAGCGATCCTTTCACTCCGATGTATTGATGCAGGGAATCGTTTTCTAAAGATATCTGCAGAAAATATTACTGTCCCAAGTGTCCCGGCTTTTTTAAGGGGTAGGGGAGTGTAGGGTCAGAGGGGGGTGAGGACGCGGGGAAGCAGGTCGCGGGTGGTGTCGCCGAAGCGCACGCGGTAGGATTTGGAGGCGGCGTCGTATGCTTCCACGACGCCCTCTCCGAATACTTTGTGGCTCACACGTGTGCCGGCAGGCATGGGAGTTTCCGTATTCTCGCCGAGTTCTTCAGCGAGTATCCTGACCAGACTCCTTGTGCCTTCAGCCAGCGCCGGATCAAGATTCCCCTTCACAAGAAGCATCCCTTCGGGCACCTCTCCAAAGAAACGCGATGGAAATTTAAGGGCGCCGGTGTCGTTCATGTAGCCTTCCGACTCGCAGAGCCAGAGCATGCTTTCCGCACGTGTCACAGCCACATACATCAGTCGGCGTTCCTCCTCCTCGCCATCCTGACGGCGTTCGCGTATGCTCCTGTGGTTGGGAAATATCCCCTCCGTGAGGCCCACGACAAACACTTCCGGGAACTCCAGCCCCTTGGCCTGATGAATGGTCATCATCCTGACCTTGTCGGAATCGGAGGTGCGGTCGGCGTTGGTGTAGAGCGCTATCTCCTGCAGATACGACGTCAGGTCGGCGTCGCCGTCATCCATGCGTCCGGCCTCGAATTCCTTCATGGAGTTCATCAGTTCTGTGATGTTCTCCAGGCGTTCCTCCTCCTCGTCGGTACGGTAGAGATCTGCAAGCCCACTCGCTTTCATCAGCCAGTCGGCCAGTTCAGATACCCTCTCTGTCTTGGCCCGTTCCCGAGCCTCGTCGATAAGCGAGATGAAGCGGAACACCGCAGGTTTGTTGAATGGTTTGACATCTATGTTTCTGCGGAGTGCCTCCATAAGGGATATGCCGTTGTCTTCCGCGATCCTGACAAGAGACTTCATCGAGGCGTCGCCAAATTTGCGGGCCGGCAGATTGATTATGCGGCGGAAAGCCATGTCGTCGGCATCTGAAGCCACGATCCTGAGATAGCTTATCACATCCTTGATCTCCTTGCGTTCAAAGAAACGGACACCACCCCACACCGAGTAGGGTATATGGTTCTTCAGGAGCGCCTGTTCGATGTTGCGCGACAGGAATGAGCTGCGGTAGAGGATGGCGAAATTACCATACGACATGCCTTCGGAAACTCCCTCCTTTATCCTTTCGGCTATAAACTCCGATTCCTCCTTTTCCGATCTTGAATGCACATGCACCCCCTGTCGCTCGTTGAGCTTGCGTGTGAAAAGCTCCTTGCGCACCCGGTTGCGGTTATGGTCGATGATATGGTTGGCTACATCGAGAATGTCGGGAGTCGACCGGTAGTTCTCCTCGAGGATAATGTCGGTCTTCGCCTTGAAGTCGACAAAAATCTTTGGGTTCGCACCGCGCCATTCATATATGGCCTGGTCGGGATCGCCCACTACGAAAAGGTTGCCGTGGTGGCGCGAGATGGCATGCAGAAGTTTCCAGTCATCGCCCGAGCAATCCTGCACCTCATCGACCATGATATAGTTAAGTTTACGGGTCCAGTATTCACGGGCATCCTCGAAGTGCTCGAGGATGTAGAGCGTGAAGTAAAGGAGATCGTCATAGTCGAGCGCGAACTGCTTGAGCTGGAGCTTTATGTATCTCACGGTGGCATCGGGCGCGGCAGGATCGGAGCAGGGGAGGAGATGCTTCTGGATATACTGCGTCGGGTCGTAGCCCTTAAGGGCAGCGACCTGCTTGAGAAAACGCTCCGCAGTGGTCTTGCGGCGGTCTATCCCGAATTCCTGCATGGCCTGTCGGGCGAGACTCTTGCCATCTTCCTCGTCGATTATCATGAAGTTGCGTGGATAGCCTATGCGGTAGATCTCACGCCTCAGGAACTTGGCGCAGAAACTATGGATGGTGCATATGAAGTCGTTGACGCTGCCTCGGTCAACCATCGTAGATATACGTTTCTTCATCTCCTGCGCCGCCTTATTGGTGAAGGTGAGGCAGAGTATGTTGCCGGGGCTTATGCCTATGTCGTTGACAAGATATGCATATCGGTGGGCGAGGACGCGGGTTTTCCCCGAGCCGGCGCCTGCCACTACACGCACCTTTCCTTCTGTGGCCTCCACGGCTTCCTGCTGTCGTCTGTTGAGAGTCATGCTTTGAACCTCAAAGAGTTAATGCATAATGCATGATGCACAATGCATAATTGGATATTGTTGAAATTAAGAAGATTAAGAAGTTAAAAAAATCTGCTTCAAAGACAGTCGATTAATCTTTTGTAAGCAAAGCCACGGCCATGGCAGCGATTCCCTCGCGGCGTCCTGTGAATCCAAGCCCTTCAGTGGTGGTGGCCTTTACCGATACGTTGTCTGCATCCGTGCCCATGGTGCGAGCCAGACACTCGCGCATACTGTCGATATGGGGCTTGAATTTCGGAGCTTCCGCCATTATCGTGACATCGACATTGCCGATCTCCCAACCTTTCTCCCTGATCATGCGGCACACCTCCGCGAGGAGCTTCTTGCTGTCGGCTCCCTTGTAGGCCGGGTCGGTGTCGGGGAAATGATATCCTATGTCGCGTAGCGCGAGGGCCCCGAGAATCGCGTCGCAAAGTGCGTGTATCGCTACGTCGGCGTCGCTGTGGCCGAGAAGACCGTGAGTGTGGGGCAGCTTTATGCCGCATATCCAGAGGTCGCGCCCCTCCACGAGGCGATGCACGTCATATCCTTGTCCTATTCTTATCATTGCCGTTTTTGTTAATGCATATTTCATAATGCATAATGCATAATCGGATATTGTTGGGATTCAGACAATAATACCTATATGACATTATGCGTTTATTCTAATCACTTTTATTTTTTGTTATTTTCTTCCGAAGAGATCGCGCAGGCCGTCCATGTCGAAGCTGAGTGTGAACCGCAGGGTCTGATCGAGCGGTGAACTCTGCGCTGTGGCAAGCATGTAGGATGCGTCGAGCCTTACTATGTTCAGTGAAAATCCCGCGCCGAATGCGAAATAGCTCCTGCCACCTTTCATCCTGTTCTCGTAATTATAGCCGAGTCGCCCGAAAAATTGCTGGTTGTAGGCATACTCCGCGCCTATGGAGACATTGATCTCCTTCATTTCCTCGCTGAATCCGCCGGGAGCATCCGAGAAACTCTTGAATATGCCGGTGATGGGCGACATATCCTCCCATTTCTGCTTCGCCTCCTCATAGGCTGTCTGACCCTCGACTGTCTCCATGTCGTAGTCCTTCTCACGTGGCATCGTAGGCACGAGAAGTTTGTTGAGATCGAGACCCACGGCGAGGGTGTTGTAGTCGGCCAATGGAAACATGAACTGGGCGCCGAGACGCAGGTTTGTGGGGAGGAAAGCGTAGGTGGCCCCGTTGTCGTAGCTCACTTTCGTGCCGATGTTGGAAATGTCGAAACCCCATGCGAACTGACATTCATTGTTGCCGACCATGGGATAAGTGACATAATAGCCGGATACATCGGCTGAGAACGCGCTTGCCGCGGTGTTGGTCTCTCCCGACATCTCGTCGGTGTAGGAGAGATCGGAGAGGATATACCGGAGCACAACCCCCATGGAGAATTTCTCCGATAGCTTACGGCTATATCCGAGGTCGAAGGCCATCTCGTAAGGATTGATGGTCTGCACGGCGGTGGTGCCTCCCTGCGATCCTATTGTTACCTCGCCGAGAGAGAAATAACGGAAAGACGCCGACAGGGCCTGACTGTCAGAGTCGCCAGGTTTCCAATATCCGGTCAGGTCGGCCAGGAAGATGTCGTTGACTATCTTACGGAGCCAAGGGGTGTAGGACAGCGCCAGGCCCCCTTTACCATAAGCGAAAGCGTATTTCGACGGGTTCCAGAACTGGGAGTTGATATCGGGATCGGTGGCGGCTCCGAGGTTGCCCATTCCGGATCCTCTTGCGTCGGGGCTTATCGACAATGTAGTCACTCCCGTGTTGACGGGGTTGAACTCGTTGTCTTTTATATCATTTTGCGCATTGACAGCCAGTGAGCAAAATACTGCTCCCATTGCCAGGGCATTTTTCAATATTCTGTTCATAATGATATGTGTGCCCGCGGGGTGAAAAATCTTTTTATCATATCACATATTTTTATTCTTAGCTACCTGATGGCTATCCACAGGAGACTTTCAGTGCCGCATGCTATTTCGAGGCGGTCGCCGATTTTAATGGCAACCGGGCTTGAAAGAGCGGGAATTATAAAGTCGCCGGTCTTGAGAGTGTTGTTGGCGCTAACCATCTCGATGGTCTGCGAGGGGGGGATCCGGAGTTGGTCGCGGCTCCAGCATGCGGCAGTCTTGCCGTTTGCAAGCATTGTGATCTCCGGGATAAGATCAGGATCTTCGATCTCACGGAAAGCTCCTACTATGAGCGACCGGTCGAAGCTGCAGGCCATGTCTGGAGCATGATGGGCCGCAAGCAGGGCATCTCTCAGACGTGGGGCCCGGAAATGAACCGCAGGCGCCATCTCCGTGCAGTATCTTCCGGCGAAACGGGCTCCTATTGATTTGCCGAGCCTGGAGATCCTCAGTACAGGCGCCACATGCGCCTCGAAACAGTCGGCGAAATCAGGGATGAAGAAAGGCTTCCCGGCATTGGCAAGCGCGGAGTCGGGGATGAAATACCATGAGGTCATCTCATCGTGCGCGTCATGCCGATTGCTTTCTATAATTATCGTCTTCATAATCTGTGTGTGTCAGGATTCGGCGTTGAGCCTGTTGAAAATCAGGGCGAGGTGGGCGTAGATGGACGTGTTTGCCATAACGACCCCTTCCGCCACTTTCACCCGGTAGGGAGTGAAATTCCAGAGGGCCTTGATACCCTCGCCTATCGCGATGTCGGCGGTCTCCTGCGCATATTCCACAGGCACCGTGAGTATCCCGATCGAGGCAGGGGAGCTCTCCATCACCTCCGAGAGCATGTCGATATGGTGTATTCTCACTCCGGCCACGGTAGATCCGATCTTCTTAGGGTCGACATCGAAGCCCGCCACAATCTCAAGACCATAGCGTGAGAGTCCGGAGTCCTGCATCAAGGCTGCACCGAGACTTCCGGCTCCGAACACAAACGCCTTGTGTGATGTCCGGAATCCGAGGAATTCGGAAAGAGTGTCGTAGAGCGCCTCCACCTCATATCCTATTCGTGTCTTCCCCTTGAGCGAGAGGAAAGACAGATCTTTGGCTATCTGCGAGGCATCTACGTTCAGGGCACGCGATATCTGTGTGGACGACACGAACTCCACCCCCTGGGCCTTCAGGATCTCGATATATGCGAGATACCACGGAAGGCGTCTGAGCGAGGGCTCGGGCAATATTATATGATGGTTGCTTATCATTATGATCTGATATAATTCATTTTTTTGTATTGATTCATTTATCTGTCGGTATCAACCTGCGGCCACCACGAGCTTCCCGGATCTGGATGTCTCGGTGCCGTCGCCGGTCAGCAGGGTCGCCCGGTATATGTAGATGCCACGAGGCACACGCCCTCCCGAAGTGCCAACAAGATCCCAAGGCACGCTTATGGAACGCCCTCCGCCACTGCCGGAGCTGTCTGTGGTCCATACTGTGCGTCCCGAGAGATCAAACACCTCGAGGCGGCAGAAGCGTATGTCGTCGGCATCCGTGTCGATCAAGAACCTGACGGATGAGACGGCAGGGTTCACATCGGTGCCAAGCCCTGTTATCGAGGGCGACCAGTCGGCCTTGACCTTGAAACCGAGTGTGGCTGTCGATGAGTTGCCGGCGTTGTCCCATGCCGTGAGCGAGAGGGTGTGTGTGCCTGGTTGCATGACCGGGAGCGGATATCTCACAGACCCCCCCTCCGCTCCCGGATCAGGAGTGAAGTATGACGCCACATCTGTCATAACGCCCGACCCGTCGACGGTGAGGGTCATACGGTGGCCCAACCCGGCATCGGATACGTTTATGCCCGATACGTCGGAGAGCTCGGCATAGAGCACCGGGTAAGGGCTGACATAATCGCCATCGGCAAATGAGGGTGTGTTGAGGTAGACATTCCTGAACTCCGGGCCTTCGATGTCGCCGGGGCTCTCCTCATCAAATCCGTAGACATAGAAACCGGTGAAGCTTCCGTTGGCCTCACGGCAGTCGGCGTCATAAGCATACATTGAGAGGAGGGCGGGACTGAAATTGTTTTCCACCTCCATAGGGAGAATGACGGGACAGCTCCATCTCCCACCGGCAACCTGCGCCTTCGCAACGGCGAGTCGTGTTTTCCTGTCGTTGTAGACCGTAGCTTTTCCGGTCTCTCCGTTGCCGTATGTCTCGACCACGGTCTCGGCGTCGAAAAGCTGCAGTTCGAGAGTGCCGTTGAAATCTTCCGCGATATTTCCGTCCCGATCCGTCACGCAGCCCGATATGATCGTTTTCTGCCTTGCCTTCAGCACCGGGAGGGTGTCGGCGCGGTCGGTAGCTATTCCGGCGACAGTGTCGGGGCGGATGCGGAGCACCGGGGTCGGGAGCCTGAGGGCAGGATCGCCCATGAGGGCATAGCGAAGCTTGTTGTCATCCCGCGGGGTGTCGTTCTTACCGGCCGTCATGATATCTCCTATCCGCATGGATCCTCCATCAGGAGCTGTCGCGAACATATGGCGGGAAGTATTGGTGTTGAGATCTCCGTTGAGCGATATATATACCTTGCGGCTCGGACAGATCATCCCGATCACTCCCGACTCAGGCTTGAGCCACAGTTTCTCACCGCCGCTGATGTCATCGTCGTCCCATCGCAGGAACTCGCATGTGGCGGCGTAGATGAACGGGAGTCTTCGGTTTGACAGATTTTCTATATCTGTCCATGTCAGCAGTTTCTCATGCCCCCATTCGCGAGGGTTGGCGTGCCCTATGTAGTTCACGAAGGCCACTCCGTCGTTGATCCTGTCAAGCATCCTTTTGCGGGCCTGAGGGTAGGCGGCTCCGGTGCTTGAGAATGATAGGGGATATGAGTCGAGATACAGTTTCTCATACAGGTGTCCGTTCCCTTCAGGATTTGAAGCCATTGCCGCGATGGCGTCTTCCGCCTGCTCGAGATGTATGGCGTTGTCCTGGTCGTCGGCTATGACCATGACGCTGTTGCGCCATGGCCCGGGATCCGGCTCTCGGAGATACTTCTCGAGTTTGGCGGCGGCGGCCTCCGCTTCCGCCACAGATCTGACGGGCATCCTGCCCACGGCTACGTCTATCCGTGCGTTGTCAATGCGGAATGTGTCGCCGCAGTCTTCGAGCATCCCGATATAATCGTCGGTGGAATATGATGAGGTCTGGCTCAGACCTTCGGCCGACTGCCATATCGGCACCCTCGGCCCCGGGTCGCTTTTCCTTGCCGTCGTCACCCCTTTGTTGTCGTAGGTGGGGCGCGAGAGTATCAGGCAATAGCGGGTGGCCGAGGCCCCCTCACGGTCGTGCCACATCTTGAGCAGCATCCTGAAAGCGGTGACATCAGGATTGCCCGAGGAGAATTCATTGTAGATTTTCTCCGGAGAGAGCACCGCCACATCCATTCCGTCGATCTCCCTGTGGAGCCGGGCTATGCGTTCGGCGGCGCCACGATACTCCTCGGGAGATATCAGCAGCATGTCGGGGGCGGAAAGAGCGTGGAGATCCTGATTGGCGACTATTCCCGCGGCATCGGCTACGCAGCTTATCTCTTCGGGATTGAAGGCCACATATTCATGGTAGCCTGCCGGCGTCACAAACCGAGCTGAAGAGCCTTCGAGCGTATGGGCCACCGGTCTGGCGGCTGCCGGATCCGAGACGTCCCATATCACGGTGGCGCCCGAGCATCCTTCTATCGCGACCTCGGAGTCGCTTTCAGGAGATATGTGGAAATAGAGTTCGTTGTCGCGCAGCCGTAGGGCACGCGGATATTCCACCCGGATATAATCGAGTGCTCCGGTGAATATCGCTCCGGAATATGTGTAGGTTATTTTCAGGTCGAGCCGTTCGCCGGGAGCGCTCACTGTCTTTGGCGAATACGCCATGTTGAGGAATGTATCTGAAGAGCCGATGCCGGGGATTACATCGGCGGTGGTGGCCGGCAACTGCGTGCCGTTGGCCTCCGCGAGAATCGCAGACTGTCCGTTTGTGACTCTGGCTCCGAACGCTATCATTATGCGGGCGTCGCCGGTGTTGTCGGGAAGGTCGAAGCGGAAGATCCTCGATTCCTGAGTGCGGAAATCCTCGCCGAGCAGAAGTCTTCCGGAGTTGGCCGGGGCTATCAGCTCACTCTCGTGGAGCAGTCGTTCAGTGAATACAGTTATTGTCTCTCCGCTTCCCGCTGTCGGCGCGGCCGTAGTGTGTGGGGGTGTCTCGGTGCCGGTGTCAGGGTTGTCGGGAAAATCACTGTCGCTAATAAAATAATAGGAATTGTCGGAGTATGCGTTGGTGGTGTGGGTGTAGGATAGATAGCCGTTCCTTGCCGGAGCCCAAGCGGTGGAGGAATGCCCGAAGAATACGATGCCGGCAGCCGTGCGCACCGAACGCACCGGGGGAAGGTCGTCGGGCATCGACGCGTCAATGCGCTCCGGAAGCATCCTGCCTCCGAAGCCATAGACTTTTACGTCGTCAGGATTGTTGAATCCGAGCGAGCGCAGGGTGCTGTTGCTTATGAGCTGCATTCCGGTGTGCCGCACCTTCACCTTGGCCCATCGGCCGGAGGCGAGTCTCGAAGATGAGCGGAAATGCGATGCCGGAAGGGGGAAGGCCGTCAGAAAACAGACGGCTGAAAGCAGCGTCAATGCCAAGCGCATCACAGTGGTCGGGATATTATGGCCTATCATCAGGATAATAACGTGGGAGACAAGTGGCTTATTGCGGAGAGGGTAAATGCGGAGATGGTACCTCAGTCGCGGTTGGAATAGGGCCACACGTCGCCGTTAAGGAAGTTGTGCCATTCCTCGCGGTTGCCGCAGAACACGTTTAGATCCACGTCGCCCGTCACACCGTCGACTTTTCCGCGGTGGTTGAACTGCCAGAAACTCCATTCTGCGTTTATCGGGTTCTCGGAGAATCCGCATATCCATAAAGGCGCGCCGGGAAAAGTCTCGGCGAGATATTCGTAGTAACCGTCCTTGTTGGAATAGAACATTACCCTGTGGCCCAGTAGGTTGAGATAATCCACCATCTGCAGGAGCCTGTTTTTCACCGTCTCCGTGGGTATTGAATCGGGATTTCCGGCTTTCTCCACATCGATCACAAGACCGAGTTCCGGACGCCGGCTTCCTACTGACCTCATGAGGTTTATGGCCTGCTCCACACCATCGCGGTCGAAACGGAAGAAATGATAGATTCCCGTGAGCAGCCCCGCGCGGCGCGCCTTGTCGAAGTTTGTGCGGAAGTTGCGGTCTTTGAAATCGACACCCTCGGTGGCTTTTATGAATACGAACTCGACGCCGCTGTCGGCAACCTTCTGCATGTCGATGACACCATTGTGGGCCGAGACATCGATTCCTCTTACAGGATATTTTTCAGGATCGACGTAGGGGGGGGAGGTCATGAAGGTATGGTAAGCCCAGACCGCCGCGAACACAAGCAGCAGACTGACACCGAGAAACGATGCGGCAGCCACGAGATCTTTCCATGGTCGATTGAGAAAACTTAACTTCATACCCACAAATTTAATGATTTTTTCCGTAATGGAGGAGATAGCGTCTATAAAAAGTGGTTAAAAAATCTTCAGACATTGATTTTGAATATTGGCGTGGAAGAGTTAATTTTGCATACTCTTTCAACAATGGGCGATGCGATATATCATATAATAGTGATCGCCGTGGCCGGGCTCGCCGTGATAAAGGGCTTCCGGAGCGGCTTCACGGGTCAGGTGTCGGGCATCTTGGGATTTGCCTTCGGCACTGTGTGCGCCCATGTGTTTGACGCGGAGGCTGAGGCGCTCATGCGGGCGCTGCTTCCTGGCCTGCAGGGCACGCCCGGATCGTCGTTCATCTACAGTGTCACGTCGGCTGTCGTGGTATATGTGGCAGTCTACCTCCTGTTCAGGATGTTCACGAAAGTGTTGCGCAGCGCCATGCAGGTGTTCTACGTAGGTATGCTCGATTCACTTCTGGGGGCGGCGTTCTGTCTGGTGAAATACATGCTTGTCGTGTCGATCGTCTACAATCTGATACTTTGTGTCAATCCCTCTTCCTCTCTGCTCAGATATGCAAGCGCCGACGACGGCAACGTGGTGGAGTGCGTCATGCTTCTCGCTCCCGGGCTTCTTGGCTGCGGGAGCGTGGAGGATCTCGCCCATATCCTTCAGCTCAAGGAGGCGAAGAAGATAAGCTGCAACATAACCCCCGAAGCGGGCGTTATATATACAAATGGCCGGATGGAGGCCCAAATATTGATAGAAAATGCTTAAAGTCAAAAACCTACATGCCCGCATCAACGGGAAGGAGATCTTGAAAGGTATAAATCTCGAGGTTAAGCCCGGAGAGGTGCATGCCATAATGGGCCCCAACGGGTCGGGCAAATCCACTCTGTCGATGGTGCTTGCCGGTAACCCAGCATATGAGGTGACCGAAGGGAGCGCCGAGTTCTACGGAAAGGATCTTCTGGCCATGCCGCCGGAGATCAGAAGTCATGAGGGCCTTTTTCTCGGCTTCCAGTATCCGGTGGAGATTCCCGGGGTCTCGATGGTTAATTTCATGAGGGCTGCCGTCAACGCGCGGCGTGAGTATTTCGGACAGCCTCCCATGAGCGCCACCGATTTCCTGAAGATGATGAGGGAGAAGCGCGCGATTGTGGAGCTCGACAACAAGCTCGCCTCGCGTTCTGTCAACGAAGGTTTCTCCGGAGGCGAGAAGAAGCGCAATGAGATCTTCCAGATGGCGGTTCTCGAGCCCCGCCTTTCCATACTCGATGAGACCGACTCCGGTCTTGACATAGATGCGCTGCGCATTGTGGCCGAGGGTGTGAACAAGCTTAAGACGGACAACAACGCCACCATCGTCATCACTCACTACCAGCGTCTTCTCGACTATATAAAGCCGGAGTTCGTGCATATCCTCTATAAGGGAAAGATCGTGATGACCGGTGGCCCTGAGCTCGCGCTCGAGCTTGAGGAGAGGGGTTATGACTGGATCAAACAGCAGGCCGATGCCAACGAATGACTTAAAAGAGTGGAAAATGAGTGCCCTTACACAGTATATAGACCTTTACAGACAACACGGCGACATAGTTGACGCCAACAGCGGCGGCGCGCTCAACTCTATGAGAGGGGATGCTCTGCGCGCGCTGGAGAACATGGCGTTGCCCCGGGAGGGGTCGGAGAACTATGAGACCACCGACCTCGAGTCGGTGCTCGCTCCCGACTACGGGCTCAACATAGCCAGGGTGAATGTGGATGTGAACCCTGCAGCCACTTTCCACTGCGGAGTGCCGAGCATATCAACCTCGCTTTTCCTTATGGTCAACGACATATATGCCGAGAGCGACACCGCTCGCGACGGACTTCCCGCCGACATGTATGTGGGCAGCCTGCGGAGATTTGCCGAGACATATCCTGAAGTCGCTGAAAAATATTATGGCCGCCTCGCCGACATGTCTAATCCGACGGTGGCCCTCGACACGCTTTTCGCCCAGGATGGCATAGCTGTATGGGTAAGAAAAGGTGTGAAGGTGGAGAAACCGATACAGCTTGTCAACATCCTTCAGAACGGTACCCCTCTCATGGCCGTGCGCCGTGTGCTCGTGATTCTTGAGGATGACGCTGAGGTGAAGATCCTCGCCTGTGATCATACGCAGAACCCCGACGTGGCTTTTTGCGCGGTCCAGACGATAGAGATGTATGCCGGCAGAAACGCGAGCCTCGATTATTACGATCTTGAGGAGTCGACGGAGAAGACCTCGCGTCTCTCTTCCCTATATCTGCGCCAGGAGGAGGGCAGTAATGTCGTGATCGACGGTATCACGCTCTATAACGGCAATACCCGCAACGAATACTTCTGCAGGTTCGGTGGACGTCATGCCGCGCTCCATCTCTACGGTATGGCGATAGAAGACCGCAGTCGCCATCTCGACACATATTCCCGCATAGAGCATGCCGTGGGCGACTGCACTACCGACGAACTGTTCAAATATGTGGTCGATGACGAGGCTGTCGGAGCATTCGCCGGCCTTGTGCTTGTCGATGAAGGTGCCTGCCGCACCGAGGCCTACCAGAGCAACCGTAATATAGTCGGTTCTGACAGGGCGAGGATGTTCTCTAAACCTCAGCTTGAGATATACAATGACGACGTGAAGTGCAGCCACGGAGCCGCCACCGGGCAGCTCGATGCCATGCAGGTGTTCTATATGCGCACCCGGGGTCTTTCCGAGGCTACTGCGAAACTGCTTCTAAAGCAGGCTTTCATGTCGGATGTGATCGATAAGGTAAGGCTCCCGGGGCTCGGCGAGCGGCTGCATATGCTTGTGGAACGGAGATTCGCCGGGGAGGAGGCCAATTGCGCGTCATGCCGCTCGGCATGCGCCTCTAATTCTTGAAAACGATGGATAAGGAAGAAGTGATGGGAATCCGCCGGGAATTCCCTATTCTTGAAAGAACTGTGGCGGGACGCCCTATGGTCTATCTCGACAATACGGCCACATCGCAGACTCCTGCGCGTGTCGTGGAGGAGATTAAGAGAATTTACACTCACGAGAAGGCGAATGTGCACCGCGGAGTGCACACCCTCTCGCAGGAGATGACTGATCTTCAGGAGCAGACGCGTGAGAAAGTGAGACGATATATTAACGCTGATTCTGTGGAGGAGGTGATCTTCACCCGTGGCACCACCGAGGGTATCAATCTCGTGGCCTCGTCGTTCGGAAGCCGCTTCAAGGCCGGCGACGAGGTGATACTGACAGTGATGGAACACCATGCCAATATCGTGCCCTGGCAGTTGCTGCGCGACCGCACAGGCATCGTGATCCGTGTCGTTGATATAGACGACCGCGGCGTGCTTGACCTCGAACAATATCGCTCTTTGTTCAACGAAAGGACTGTCATGGCCTCTTTCTGTCATGTGAGCAATGTGCTGGGCACGGTCAATCCGGTTAAAGAGATGGTGGAATTTGCCCATTCAAAGGGTGTGCCGGTGCTCATCGACGGTGCGCAGGCATCGCCACATATGATACTCGACATGAAGGATCTCGACTGCGACTTCTATGTCTTCTCTTCACACAAGATGTATGGCCCGACGGGAATAGGTGTGCTCTACGGTAAAAAGAGATGGCTGGAGGAGATGCCCCCATATCAGGGTGGCGGGGAGATGATCGGAAAAGTCACATTCGAGCACACTACGTATGCCGACCTTCCCTTCAAGTTTGAGGCCGGGACGCCTGATTTCGTGGATATCGCCGCTTTCTCCAAGGCTATCGACTTTATTACGGAGATCGGAGTGGAGAGAATAGCGCGTCATGAGCATGATCTTATGGAATATACGCAGGCCCGCATGAGGGATATCCCCGGCATGCGTATTTTCGGCGATGCCCCCGAGAAGAGCGCTGTCATATCGTTTCTTGTGGGTGACAGTCATCCATATGATCTCGGACTCCTGCTTGACAAACAAGGGGTGGAGGTTCGCACGGGCCATCATTGCGCTATGCCTCTGATGGACCGTCTCGGGATTCCCGGCACCGTGCGTGCCTCATATGCCGTCTATAATACTTTCGAGGAGGCCGACGCGTTTCTGAATGCCCTCATGAGGGCAGCCGCGATATTGGGTTGAGATTTATCTATCCCCAACTGGAATGAAGCCATCCGCATGGCTTCATTTTTTTCATGCCATGTCTTGAAAGCGCGGCGTCGGGGGAGACGCGAGGCGAGGGCATGACAGGGTTAGTTTTTCGATGATTTTAAGGGGAATTGGGAAAGATGGGAAATATTAGGGAATGCGGCGTCAGAAAAGGCGCGACAGGAAGTTGCGTAGTATCGATTCTCCGTTGGAATGCGGATAGGGGATAAGGCAGATCGCGGCGAGCAGGGCCGCGAAGATGAAGATGATGGCGAAAGTGCCCCATCTGACGAGCGACGGTGGAATCTCACCGAGGAGTCTGCGTATTTTTTCAGAGCGGAGTTCGATGTCAGACATGAGGAAAGTGTTTAAAGGAATTTATTTAAAGTTTTATTTCAGTGTTTTCTGCCTGCCGGCCTTGCACTGGCATTGATCTCCTCCTCAAAGCGGTTGGGGAACTTCCAATGCTGGCGCGGATGAGTCATTGCCCATATCACCAGGGCTATACCTATGAGTATAAATGGTATGCTGAGCGCCTGACCCATGTTGATGCCGTAGCGGGCAATCATGTCGTACTCCGAGGCTACCTGTACGTTTTTCACGTATTCGATGATGAATCGCGGCAGGAAGATGCCGATGAAGAATGTGCCCGTGATGAGCCAGGGGCGTTCCTCGGCGTTCTTTTTCCAATACATCCACATAAGCAGGGCGAACAGGGCGAAATAGCATAAAGCCTCATAAATCTGTGTCGGATGTTTGGGCACTGTCTCACCGTCCCGAAGGAAAATGAATCCCCAGGGCAGATCTGTAGGACCGCCATAGATCTCGCTGTTCATCAGGTTGCCAAGACGGATCAAGCCTCCGACAAGGGCTATAGGCACCACGAGTTTGTCGAAAGTCCAGGATGCAGGTTTTTTTGTCACGAACCACGAGAAGAGGAAGACTGCGATGATGATGGCTATCGTGCCGCCGTGGGAGGCAAGGCCGCCGTTCCATATCTTGAGAATCTCCATGGGGTGCTGGGAGTAGTGATCCCACTCGTAGAAGAACACATGGCCGAGCCTGGAGCCTATGAGGGTGGCGATCACGACATATGTGAGGAGAATGCCGAGCCATTTCTCGGGAGCTCCCTCGTGGCGGAACATCTTTGCCACGATGTTATAACCGATGATGAAACCTACCGCGAAAGCGAGGCCATACCATCTCACCGAGATGGGGCCGAGACTGAAAAGGACTGGATCTGCGTTCCAGGTGATGAAGTCGAGCATAGTCAGAACTGTTCTGTTGTGAATGATCGGTTGCGGCCGTCGCATAATAAGGCCGCGTCCGGAATTAAAACGTCCGGGCGCGGCCCATTATTGTGGTCAGCTTCCTATTATATGTGTCAGAGACCGCTGACGATGGCGGCAGTGTCCTGGGCGATCATGAGTTCCTCGTCCGTAGGGATGACTACAACATGCACCTTGGAATCCGCTCCCGAGATCTCGATCTCCTCGCCGCGTGTCTTGTTGGCCTCGGCATTGAAGGTGACGCCCATGAAAGCGAGTTTCTCGCAGATACGTTCGCGTGTGGCTGTCTGGTTCTCGCCTACACCGCCTGTGAAGACGATGATGTCGACGCCTCCGAGCACAGCCGCGTATGCTCCGATATATTTAAGGATACGGTATTCATACATGTCGAGCGCGAGGATAGCCTTGCGGTCGCCCTGGGCGATGGCTGCCTCGATATCGCGCATGTCGGAAGAGATCTCCGAGACTCCGGCCACACCGCTGCGCTTGTTGATGAGAGTGCTGACGCCGGCTGCGTCGAGCCCTTCGCGCTCCATCATATAGACGATCGCGCCCGGATCGACATCACCCACGCGGGTGCCCATCATCAGCCCCTCGGTGGGAGTGAGGCCCATGGAGGTGTCCACACTCTTGCCGTCGGCTATGGCAGTGATGCTGGCGCCGTTGCCGATATGGCATGTGATGATGCGCTGCTTCTCATAAGGGAGACCAAGGAATTCGCAGGCGCGGCGCGACACGTAGCGGTGGCTGGTGCCGTGGAAGCCGTAGCGGCGCACGCCGTATTTCTCATATGCCTCATAAGGAAGGGCATACATGTAGGCTTTCGCGGGCATTGTCTGATGGAATGCTGTGTCGAACACCGCTACCTGGGGCACGTCGGGAAGAATAGCCGTCACGGCCTCTATACCGGTGACGTTGGCCGGATTGTGGAGAGGGGCCACGGGATAACATTCTTTCACCTTCTCGATGACCTCGGGAGTGATGAGCACGGATTTGTTGAACCATTCCATGCCGTGCACCACGCGGTGGCCTACGGCGCCGATCTCGTCGAAGCTCTTGATCACGCCCTCCTTGGGGTCAGTGAGAAGTGCCAGCACATTCTTGACAGCCTCTTTGGCTGTGGGCATCTCAACCTCGATGATGTCTTTTGATCCGTCTTTACGTTTGAACTTTAGGAATGAATCGGGAAGCCCGATCTTCTCCACGCCGCCTTCGGCGAGCACTTCTTTCGACTCGGAGTCGATGAGTTTGTATTTCACGCTGCTGCTGCCGCAGTTGAGCACAAGAATCTTCATTTGTTGTCTTGGTTGTTTAGAAAGGTTATCTGATCAGAGTCCTTTGTCGCCGATGGCCTGGTTGCATGTCACGATGATCGTGTTGACGATATCCTCCACGGTGGCTCCGCGCGAGAGGTCGTTGACAGGGGCGGCGAGCCCCTGGAGAATCGGGCCTACGGCGCCGGCGCCGGAGAGGCGCTGCACGAGCTTATAAGCGATGTTGCCTGTCTCGAGCGAGGGGAAGATAAGTGTGTTGGCATGTCCGGCCACTGTGCTGTCGGGAGCCTTCAGGGCGGCTACGGAGGGCACTATGGCTGCGTCGCTCTGCAGTTCGCCGTCGATCTTGAGCGAGGGGTCTTTCTCTCGTGCGAGCTCCATTGCCTCGCGTACCTTGTCGACCTTCTCGTGGGAGGCTGATCCGCGGGTGGAGAAGCTGAGCATGGCCACACGGGGTTCAAGCCCGGCGATATCTTTTGTGGTCTTGGCTGTGGCGATCGCGATTTCGGCAAGTTCCTCTTTCGTCGGGTCGGGCACCACGGCGCAATCGGCGAAGACGAGCATGTTGTTGTCGCCATATATGCAGTCCTTGGGCAAGAGCATGATGAAGGCCCCGCTCACCACGGAGATGCCGGGTTTGGTCTTGAGCACCTGGAAAGCGGCGCGGAGCACACTTGATGTGGGGCTGAGGGCGCCCGCCACCATGGCGTCGGCGTCGCCGGCCTTGATGAGAAGGCATCCAAGATAAAGGGGATTCTTCACTGTGTAGCGGGCATCCTGGATGGTGACTCCCTTTTTCTTACGGAGCTCGCAGAAAAGCTCTGCGTATTTCTCTGTGAAATCCACATCGTCGGGATCATGGAACGATGCGCCGGCGATGTTTTTCAGTCCGAGTTTCTCAGCCTCGGCAAGGATCTCCTCTTTCTTGCCGAGGAAGATGATCTCCGCAGCCTTTTTCTCAAGGATTTCCTCGGCTGCCTTGAGGGTGCGTGGTTCTTTTGATTCGGGGAGCACCAGTCTCTGGGGATGCTCCTGGGCTTTCTTTGTGAGCCTTTCGAATAAGGTCATGACAAATATATGTTAAGGGTTGATTGTTCTTCTGCAAAGTTATAAAAACATTTTCAAAGTCAGGATTGCAAAAATACCAATTTGTATTAAAAATGACGAAAAGCGGGGAGCGACGCATTTTTTATGCCCAATACTTCCCGCAGACGGGTTAAATTTTGTAATTTTACGCTTTGAAACCAAATACTCCCTCGCTTTATTATAGATGAGAATAATCAAACGACTATACCTTTTCATCCTCCAGAGCTTCCTGCCTCTATTCGTGATGACCTTTTTCATTGTGCTCTTCATAGTGCTGATGCAGTTCCTGTGGAAGAACATCGACGATCTCGTGGGAAAGGGTCTGGAGATTTCTGTCATAGCTGAGCTTTTCTTCTATGCTGCTATCACTCTGGTGCCTCTCGCGCTTCCACTCGCAATACTTCTTGCGAGCCTGATGACGTTCGGCAATTTCGGCGAGAAGTTTGAGCTTACGGCAATGAAGGCTTCCGGCATATCGCTCCTGAAGGCCATGAGTCCGCTGATCGTGCTTATCTCAGGCATATCGGTCGGAGCATTCTTTTTCCAGAACGATGTCATTCCTCCGGCTCAGGTGAAGATGTGGACTCTTCTCTTCTCCATGCGTCAGAAGTCGCCGGAACTTGAGATTCCGGAGGGTGTCTTCTACGACCAGATCCCCGGCTACAATCTCTTTGTCAAGTCGAAAGACCGTGAGACCGGGATGCTCTACGGCATGATGATCTATGACGTGAGCCATGGCGGCGACAATTCTACGATACTCTTAGCTGATTCCGGACGTCTTGCCATGACTCCCGACATGAAATACCTTTATCTGCATTTATGGAGCGGAGAGCAGTTTGAGAATCTGCGTGAGCAGCGGAATATTGACAGAAACGTTCCCTTCCGTCGCGAGGAGTTCGCCGACAAGGAGGTGCTCATTCCGTTCGATGCCAATTTCAACCGTCTCGACGAGGGGGGGATGAGATCGCAGTATGTCGGAAAGAACATGAAGGAGCTTCGCCAGACCATCGACTCGATAGGGGCCAGGCTCGATTCCACAGGATCGGTTTATGCCCGCGAACTGCGGATCACGGCGTTTCCCATGCTCAACGGCCCCATGTCGCTCTCCCGCGAGACTGATGTCGCTGATGGAGCGGGCAGGGGGAAGAGTGCTTCGGCTGAGGATAAGAGGAAAGCATTGGCCGATACAGCCAGGATAGTGCCTGTGGATATCGATACGCTGATACAGTCGCTTTCTCCCGACCGGCAGACGCGTGCCTTCGACCAGGCTCTTGGCATATCCGACCGCAGGATCATGGATCTTCAGTTCAAGTCAATGTCGGTGCATGATGACAAGTGGACAAAACGGCGCCATGAGATAGAACTTCTGCGCAAATTCACCCTATCGGTGGCCTGCCTGGTGTTCTTTTTCATCGGCGCCCCGCTCGGAGCCATCATCCGGAAGGGAGGACTGGGCACTCCCCTCGTAATCTCGGTGCTTCTTTTCCTCTTCTATTATGTCATAGACAACAGTGGGTATAAGATGGCCCGTGATGGCAGGTGGCCTTCATGGCTTGGCATATGGCTCTCTACTTTCGTGCTGGCACCGCTTGGAATCTATGTCACGTATAAGGCCATGAATGACTCGGCGGTATTCAACGCTGACAGCTATAAGGCCTTCTTCCGCCGTATTCTTGGAAGGAAAGTGGAACGCAAGGTTGCCTACAAGGAGGTCATCATCAACGATATCTCCACCTCCGAGGCGGAGGGACGCCTGTCGGCGCTCCGGGAGGCTGCCTTGGAGTTTTGCGAAGCTTATCCCGGCAAAATGGGCTACAAGGACTATTTCCTCAAGGGATATGACCTGGAAAGGGTGCACATCATCAGCAACCGTCTGGAGGAGGATGTGGATTATATGACCGATTGCCGCAATTCGATCGCCGTGAACAAACTTATGGACTATCCGGTGATCAGGAGTCTGTGGCTCTATCAGCCCGGATCTAAGAAATGGATAGGGGAGGCCTGCATGTGGTTCTTCCCCGTGGGTGTGCCTGTGTATATCGCCGGACTGCGGGCCCAGCGCAATCTTAAGGGTGAGATGAGGAAGATAGCCGACGTAAGCTCCACGATAATCGACCTTCTCCATTCTGAGCAGGATGCAAATGCCCATCAATACTGACAGCAGAGGGGATAAGCATTGTATATATAGGATGCAATCGTTTGAAAAAGTCTTTAATAAAAGCGGCCGCTCTCACGAGTGGCCGCTTTTGTTAACAAGAGATATTGCTCCTGTTAGTACTTAAACTTAATGAACAAAAATCTATCTTCTTTCTTTTCATTTTTATTAACTTGAAAGAGTAAAGAATTGTTCAGGAGTTGGTGTGTATTTAACACTCTTTAACACCTTCATTCTCGAGTTGCTCTATCTCACGATCGAGAGATGAACGCTGCGAACGGAGTTTGCGCAGAAGCTGCCCTTTCTTTATGAGCTCGAAATTCGCGATGTCATCTCTCAGTGCGTCAGCGAGTGATAGAAGTTTTTCCGCCTCTTTAGGAGGAAGTTCGGGGAGTTCAACCAATGTTTTACGGAGATTCTTGATTGTTGCGGCAATCATTCCGGGATTGTTTTTGTCTGCGGCTGCCGCAAGAGCCTTGCGACGTTTCCAGGCCATGACGGCCGCATACTGGCGGTCTTCTCCTTTCTCCTCGAATTTGCGACGGTCTATCTCGTCTTTCCCTTCGAGGAAGGCTTCGCGATAGAGTGCGATAGTCTCTGATTTCTTCATTTCCTTTTGATAGTTATGTTGTTTTTTTACGTCAGACGCCATCATGCGTCTGTGCCATCGGGTGTAAAAGTATGAATAAAAATCCTAATATGCAAACTCGCGGCTCAACCCCTTGTTGCAGACGAACAAAAAAATTTGTAATTTTGCATTCGGAAGGGATCCGTGGATGGTGGCAGCTCCGCGGAGAAAAACACTTCCCTTCACCAAAACAATATTAGAATAACTCCATATGAGAAAAGAATCAGAACTTGAGGGCGTCACGCTCCTGGGCTGCCAGGGAGTGGCGTATCCCACGGATTATGCCCCGCAACTTCTCGAGACATTTGAGAACAAACACCCGGAGAACGAGTATGTCGTGACGTTCGACTGTCCGGAATTCACCACTCTCTGCCCGAAGACGGGGCAGCCCGATTTCGGCCATATCTACATCTCCTATATGCCACGCACCAGGATGGTGGAGAGCAAGAGCCTGAAGCTCTATCTCTTCAGCTTCCGTAACCATGGAGATTTCCACGAAGACTGCGTGAATATAATCATGAAAGACCTCTGGAAACTAATGGAGCCGCGTTATATAGAGGTGAAAGGTATCTTCATGCCCAGGGGTGGAATATCTATCTACCCTTTCGCAAACATGGGCGACAGCGAGCATCAGGATCTGTGTATTGCCAGGAGAGTGCAGGCTCTCGACATGAGGAGGTGAACTATGGAGAAGGATTCAGTGATAATTCTGTCGGGAGGGATGGACAGCGTTACGCTACTCCATTACCGCAAGGATCGTATAGCCCTGGCCGTGAGTTTCGACTACGGGTCGAACCATAATGCCCGCGAGATTGAATGCGCGCGTGAACAATGCCGCATGCTCGGGATAGACCATCTCGTCATACCGTTATCCTTCATGGGGGAATATTTCAAAAGCAGCCTTCTGTCGGGTGCCGATGATATCCCGGAGGGACATTATGCCGACAGCAACATGAAGTCGACCGTGGTGCCTTTCCGCAACGGGATAATGCTCGCCGTTGCTTGCGGGCTCGCCGAGAGCCGCGGGCTGAAGCACGTGATGATGGCCAATCATGGCGGCGACCACGCCATATACCCGGACTGCCGCCCCGGCTTTGTCAGGGCAATGGGTGCGGCAATGAGAGAGGGAACATATGAAGGGGTGACCCTCGATGCCGATTTCACCGATATAACCAAGGCAGATATCGCCAGGCTCGGTGCGCGCCTCGGTGTGGACTATTCGAAGACTTATTCCTGCTACAAGGGAGGGGAGAAACACTGCGGAAAATGCGGCACTTGCGTGGAACGGCGCGAGGCCTTTTCCGAGGCTGGTATCGACGACCCCACAATCTATGAATGAGATATGTATTACGTAAAGAAAAGATTCGAGATCAGCGCGGCCCATCGGCTCGAACTGAGCTACCCGAGCAAGTGTACGAACCTGCATGGTCATAACTGGATAGTGACGGTGGAGTGCCGGGCGGAAAAGCTCAATGCCGACGGTATGGTGGTTGACTTCACTCACATAAAGGAGATCGTTATGGATCGTCTTGATCATGCGGTGATCAACGATGTGGTGCCCGGGAATCCGACGGCGGAGAATATTGCCAGGTGGATAGTCGACAATGTGCCTAATTGCTGGCGCTGCGAGGTGCAGGAAAGTGAAGGAAACACAGCCGCTTATGAGAAAGATTAATGAGATCTTTTATTCCCTCCAGGGGGAGGGGGCGCATGTGGGCCATCCCTGTGTGTTCGTGCGGTTCAGCGGATGCAATATGAAGTGTGCATTCTGCGATACGGACCATTCCGACGGCATCCCCATGAGCGACGACGATATAATCCGGGCTGTGAAACTGTATCAGACCGATTGGGTAGTGCTTACCGGAGGCGAGCCTTCGCTATGGATAGACGATGCTTTCGTCGATCTCCTCAAGCGTGCCACCGGGAAAAAGATAGCTATAGAGACCAACGGCTCGCTTCCCCTTCCCGAGGGTATAGACTGGGTGACGGTCTCCCCGAAATGCGGGATGGATGGCGCCGGAGACTATGAGGTGCGAGCCGCGCATGCCGACGAGATAAAGGTGGTGGATCTCGGGCAGCCGCTTGAGCCATATTTCTCTCTTCCTTGCCGAGGCCCGGAGACCCTCATGTATCTCCAGCCATGCCATGTGTCCGACCCCGGAGAGGCGCTCCGCAACAGGCTGCGCACAGTCAACAGGGTCCTTTCAGATCCGCGATGGACTCTCTCCGTGCAGCTGCACCGCTTTCTTGGCATTCCCTGACATACCCTTCGGTGAGGGAGGCGACGTGCCCTCCATTGTTTACATAAATATTCCGTGGCATACCGGAGATGCGCATCTCCGGTATGCCACGGAATAT